>Ga0308160_10000100_pt1 | contig 252974 bp, 196 predicted proteins | sample PhyFR1_FD_201036 | JGI IMG/M metagenome (GOLD analysis project Ga0308160, IMG submission 201036) | Phyllosphere microbial communities from UC Gill Tract Community Farm, Albany, California, United States - DLSLF.R1 | ecosystem: Host-associated > Plants > Phyllosphere > Unclassified | place...
CAACCTGTTGAACAACCTGCAATTTAAAGGCAAGGCTGTAATCGCGCTGACTGCGCCTGATGATCTTTTTGCTGTGTTTTTTCATAATAAGTCAACTTGTGTGTCAACTTATTTTAGGACGGGACAAAATAAAAAAATAGGGCATTCAGCTGAGTTGAGTGCCCTTTTTTGTTATCCTGCTTTTATCAAGACAGATATTAACTATTTTTTTGACTTTTATCAAAAGCCAGCAATTTATCAATCCCTAGATTTAATAACTAAATCTTAAATCTATGCTAGTTATAATATTTATTGTATTCGGATGCTGTTTTCTTATTGAAAGAATTAAACCAGGCTGGAAATTACCAAATGTATCCACATGGACCATTAGGGTTTTAGGCGTTAATTTCATACAGCTTAGCATTGTCGTATTGGCAGGTTTTACTTGGGAGAAATGGCTTTCATCAGTTTCATTATTCCATCTTCCAAATTATACACCCAACTGGCTTGGCGGAATTATTGCTTACTTTATAGCAACGTTTATCTTTTACTGGTGGCATCGCTGGAGGCATACCGTAGATTTTTTATGGTTGGGTTTTCATCAAATCCATCATAGCCCTCAACGATTGGAGGTGATCACTTCCTTTTACAAACACCCCTTAGAGATGACTGTAAATTCGATCATCGGAAGCCTTTTAGTTTACACTTTATTAGGTTTAAACCCCGAAGCTGGAGGTATTTATACATTATGTACAGCATTGGGAGAGTTCTTCTATCATACTAATGTGAAAACGCCACAATGGATTGGTTATATTTTTCAGAGACCTGAGATGCATCGCATTCATCACGAGTACGAAAAACACAGTAATAATTATGGAGATATTGTTTGGTGGGATATGTTATTCGGAACCTACAAGAACCCAAAAGAATTTAAAAGCACGTGTGGATTCGACAATGAAAAGGAACAAAGACTGCTTGATATGATAAAATTTAAAGATGTACACAAGATCTAATAGTTCTTATGATTGATCATTATCTTCAAAATTAAACCAAAGATGAAAAACTTACTTATTATTTTATTCTTAACGATAGCATTATTGTTTCCAAAAATTTCATTTGCACAAAACACCGATAGAAATTTTGAGCAAATATTGCAGACTTACTATTTATATAAAGATAAAAATGTTATTGATAAAGCCATTAACTTCGTAAATAATACTACAAGGGACTATAATAAGTTAAGCCCTATAATAACAGGTTTCTTTGGCGCTGCATTTCTTAATGATGGGGCACTAAAAAAAGAATTTACCCTGAATATTAATCGGATAGAAAGAGCTGAATTTAGACAATTATTCATTTTTCTCTTATCCTCAAACATTGATACGCTTTATTCGCAAACTAAAATATCGACATCATTAAATGATATGAATTGGTCTTCATTTTTTGCAACTGGTAATACCAAATATCTGGATAATATCATATCGCATATACCCCATATGGAAAACCGGATTGACTTAAATTTATTTTTAGCTGGCGCTACTGCAAAATGGTCGTTATGTGGTAACTCAAAGCAAAGTGATGTGGTTAATAAATATCTTAATTCGCTAAAGGACAAAAATGCTACACTTAAAGAAATATTAGAAAATGAACCACAATATTTCAACAGTAAGATAATTAGTATATTAAAGAAACAAAGAGAAAATGGTATTTGGAATTAAATTGCTTCGTTTAGGAGAAGTGTCAAACTTTCTGGCAAACTGGCTATTAAAGTTGACAACGCTGAATTTAAGCAATTATTTAATTTTTCAACAAGCTCCTTACAGTAACCTGTGGTGCTTCGCCTGCTGGCACGATAAAAATAGCATCATTTTCTATCACTTGTCCCTGATCGAAATAATAGCCCGCCGTAACCGGTAACATAGCGGTAATTGCTTTCCCATCTTTATCTTTTGTAGGATAAGTAACATTTATCAAATGGCTTTTCATCGCAATCTGAACCTTTTTTGAGGTTAACCTCGCTCCAGTAGCATTAATGCAATCTAATTCTATCACTTTTGAGCTACTGATTGCTGACAAATCAAGCGAACTGGCCAAACGAATGTTAAAAGATTTACCGGTATTGTTTTTTACCGAAGCCAATACTTTGTAACGATCGAAATTTTGATCTTTTATGGTTAATTTTTCTTTATTAACAATAGAATAGGTTACTGCAATTCCATTTACATTTATAGTTTCTCCATCTTTAATCTGTTGTGCATTTGCAATGCTTGCCCCTCCAATAAAAAGCAACGAAAGCGCTAAAGTTTTGATTCGTTTCATAATTTAGATATTTTACAAATTTATTTCTTTGATTCGTCTATTGCTTTATTTACCACATCCTGAATCCTTCCTCTAATTTTTAAGTTCGATAGTTTATCCGTAACGGTGGGGTTAACTCGGTTAGACAAAAACACATACACCAAACCTCGGGATGGATCGACCCAAACACAGGTTCCGGTATAACCGGTATGGCCATAAGTTTGCGGCGAAGCCAGTTCAGACGGGTAATGTTTAGTCGTATCCGGATCCCAACGATCGAAACCCAATCCTCTGCGACTAACATTCGATTGTTTCGAAGTAAACATATCTACTGTCGAATTCTTGAAATATTCTACCCCGCCATAAGTACCACGGTTTAAAAGCATCTGATAAATAATGGCCAAATCGTTGGCGCTGGCGAACAAACCTGCATGACCAGAAACACCACCAGCCAAAGCTGCTCCCTGATCGTGAACGTAGCCAACTAAAAGGGTTTTCCTGAAATAGCTGTCCATTTCTGTTGGAATAATCTGCTCTGGTTTAAAGCGGTTACGTGGCAAGAAACCTGCCGTTTGCATGCCTAATGGTTTGTAAAAATTTTCGTAGGCATATTGATTTAAAGGTTCTTCGCTAATATGCTCCACAATATCTTTCATTACATACATGCTGATATCGCTGTACACATATTTGCCACGTGTTTTTATTGGCGAATTGAGCATTTTAGGCCACATAAAATCTTTAAAAAAGCCTTTTTTAATGTAATAATTATCGGCCACTTTGGTCGGATATGCTGTCGAAGAATCCCTGCTGTAATCGCCGGTTTTCACATAATCATGAAAAGGAATGTAAGGAATAAAACCTGCCTGGTGCAACATCACTTCGCGCACCTGAATGTTGTTCATTGGCGTAGTACGTGCCTTTGGGATATAAGCACCAATATTGGTATCTAATTTTAACTTTCCTTCTTCAAACAAACGCATTACGGCAGGAGTAGTTGCGGTTACCTTGGTTACTGAGGCCAGATCGAAAATATCGGTTACCTTATCGGGCACATTGGTATCATAAGTATGCGTTCCATAGGCTTTGTTAAAGATCACTTTGCCATCTTTAGCCACCAAAACTACCAATCCCGGCGTTGCTTTCTGCGCTATGGCCTCAGCAGCAATGGCATCAATTTCTTTTAAGTTGTTCGAATTTAAACCTGCATCTTCGGGTACGGTGTACTTTAAGCGCATGGCCGTTGTAGTAAAACCAGAACCCATGGTATAACGTGCGGAATAAGCAGTAGTTAACTTATTTGAAGCGGCAATGCCACCAAAAATATATTGTGGCACAATAGCAGCAGCATCAATATTGTTTTGACCAGCCCATACAATCGGCGATTTTAACAGATCGAATGATTTTAAACCTGGCCCATTACCAAAAAAAGAAATAATTACCTGTTTATTTTTACTGACACTGTTAATGAAGTTAATGTATTTGGCTTTGCTTACATTTTGATCATCAATAGTAATTAAAATGGTATTAAAATATTTAAGGTCATCTTCTAAATCGTTCAAATTCACGCTGTCTTTATAAGAATCGGCAGAAAATGAAGTAATTTTATCATATTTATTCGCCAAACTATCAAAAACGGTACTGTAAGCAAAGCTCAGACTAACTGAAGCAATATTCTTTTTCTCCAACGATTTTAAGGGAATAACACCATCCTGATTATTTAATAACACGGTTGTATTAGCTATCGCATTGGCAATAGCCAGTTTTTTCTCATTTGCTGTATGCTCCTGTGCGCAGGCCATTAAACATAAAATATTGCAGCAAAATGCTACAACCAGGATACACAATCTATTTCGCTTCATATACTTTTTCTCCGTTCAGGTAGGTTTTTAAAACTTTGGTTTTTAATATGTTTTGTGGTGTTGATTTCAAAATATCGTGATCGAGCATAACAAAATCCGCCAATTTGCCTTTCTCCAAACTGCCCTTTTCGTGTTCTTCAAAATTGGCTTTTGCGGCCCATATGGTCATTCCACGTAAAGCTTCTTCGGGAGTTAAGGCATTCTCCATTTGGAAGCCCCCTTTCGGAAAACCTTTTGCATCTTCTCTCACTGTTGCAGCATAAAACGTTAATAATGGATTAATGTTTTCGACCGGGAAATCAGTGCCCAAAGGAATCCAACCATTTTGTTTTAACAATTGTTTGTAAGCATAAGCACTTTTTAACCTTTCGGCACCTAAACGCTGCCCGGCCCAATACATATCAGAAGTGGCATGGGTAGGCTGAACGGATGGAACAATGCTGGCCTTTCCGAATAGGTCAAAATCACTGGCGTTCACTACCTGTGCATGTTCAATGCGCCAGCGCTGATCGTTTTTGCCATTTAAAATTTTATTGTAAATATTCAGGATTACCCTATTGGCCGAATCGCCAATGGCATGGGTACACATCTGGAAATGATTGGCTGCGATCTGTTTGGCCACTACTTCAAAGTGTTTTTGATCGCTCAACAGAAAACCTGTTTTATTTGGCATATCGCTATATGGGTGCAACAGGCAGGCCCCACGCGATCCCAAGGCACCATCGGCATACACTTTAAATGCCCGAACATTTAACCGATCGGTTTTGATCGGCCCGCGACTAAAAAGATATTTATAATTATCAGGCTCATCAGAAAGCATTACATAAAGCCTCATTTTAAGCTTGTTTTCTTTCTGCAGTTTTTCGATGAATTCGACAGCCAGATAACTTAAGCCACAATCATCAATGGTGGTTAAGCCTGCCGCGAAACAGTTTTTCTGTGCATCGATAAATATTTTTTCGGCGAGTTTAGCGTCTGGTGATGGGATTTTACGCTCTACTAAAGCCACGGCATTATCGATTAAAACACCGGTTAACTTTCCGTTTTGGGTAAGCATATCGCCCCCAACCAATTGCTGCCCGCCTTTAATGCCTGCATCATCTAAAGCTTTTTGATTGGCGATAGCCGCATGACCATCAATACGGTTTAAAAATACCGGGCGATCAGGAAAAAGTGCCGTTAGTTTTTCATTTGTTGGGAAAGCTTTATTGTCCCAATCGTTTTGGTCCCAGCCATTGCCAATTAACCAACCATCAGGGTGCGTTTTGGCAAAGTCGGTTAAGCGCTTAAGTACTTCATCCCATGATTTTGTTTCTCTTAAATCGGCCGTTTGCAAACTTTGTCCGTAGCCATAAAAATGGGCATGAGCATCTATAAAACCTGGATAAACAGCTTTCCCATTGGCATTAATCTCTTCTTTGCCAGTGTATTTTGATTTGATATCATCACTTTTGCCAAGTTCCAGAATCTTACCATTCTTCACTGCGAAGGCCTCAACTGTTTCGAACTTGTTGTTTACGGTATAAACCTTGGCATTATAAACAATTACATCAGCTTCTTCTTTCCTGGCACAAGAAGAGAAAAGTATAGCTAGAAAAAGGCTGTATAAAATGGATTTCATATCGATAAAGATAGAAAATTGAAATCATTGCCTTTGTAAATTCGGTTTTACAGAAAGGACGATTGTCATGCTGAGGCACGAAGCATCTGTAACCGATCAGTATACCTGTTGAATTCTTACTACTTAATTTCAGCGGCTGTATTTTAACGGTAAAAGATTCTTCACTGTGTTCAGAATGACAGCCCCATGGACAAGAGATTAAAAAGAAAATAATTTTCATGTTTTAAAGATTCTTTGACTCCGATACCGTTGACAGATTCCAATAGAAAAATCGTCATCTCGACCGAAGCATAGCGGAGTGGAGAGATCTTTGAACCGTGTTGTTGAAATCGAATTTAAAGATTTCTCCACTACGGTCGAAATGACGATACTTCTAATCGACTCACCTCTATAAAATCTCCTGTCATTTTATATTGATTTTATAAAATAAATTACTCCTCAGGATGACAACTTATGTAAAATTGTCTGCTAAGCAATTCAATCCTATTTACCAACAGTCATTTACATGTTGAGTTTTAAACAAATCGGGTTCTTTAAGCTTATTTTGCATAATTTAGCGAATTCACTTTGCCTTAATACATGACTGATATTATTCACTTATTGCCTGATGCTGTTGCCAATCAAATTGCTGCCGGAGAAGTTGTTCAACGACCTGCTTCTGCGGTAAAAGAATTGCTCGAAAATTCGATAGATGCAGGTGCAGATAAAATTCAACTGGTAGTAAAAGATGCCGGTAAGGCATTGATTCAGATTATAGATAACGGCTGTGGAATGAGCGTCACCGATGCCAGAATGTGTTTCGAACGCCATGCCACTTCGAAGGTAAAAAAAGCCGAAGATTTATTTGCCATACGTACCATGGGTTTCCGTGGCGAAGCGATGGCCTCTATTGCGGCAATTTCGCAGGTTGAAATGAAAACCCGCAGGCATGAAGATGAAATCGGCACCTGTATCTCTATCGAAGGTGCACAGGTAACCAACCAGGAACCTGTAGCCACCTCACCGGGGACACAGATTTCGATTAAAAACTTATTTTTTAATACCCCCGCTAGAAGAAATTTCCTTAAAAGCAATCCGGTAGAAATGCGCCATATCCTGGATGAATTTCAACGTGTAGCATTGGCACACCCCGCTGTATTTTTCAGCCTGCACCATGATGGCACCGAGATTTTTAACCTACCAAAAGGCAATTTAAAACAACGTATTGTCCACCTTTTTGGTAATAACTATAACGAACGCCTGGTTCCTGTTGAAGAAGAAACAACCATCATCAACTTAAAAGGCTATATCGGCAAACCTGCTTTTGCAAAGAAAACCAGGGGCGAACAGTTCTTTTTTGTGAATAACCGTTTCATTAAAGATCCGTATTTAAACCACGCGGTAAGCTCTGCTTTCGAAGATTTATTACCAGACGACAGTTATCCGCTGTATGTACTGTTTATAGAGATCGATCCATCAAAAATTGATGTAAACGTTCATCCCACTAAAACAGAGATTAAATATCTGGATGAAAAATCCATTTATGCAATCATGAAATCGGCAGTAAAACGTTCAATTGGCCGTTATAACATTTCGCCGACTTTAGATTTCGATCAGGAAACAGGTTTTAGCAATATGATTACCCATAAAGCGGTTGAAGATATTGTTCCACCAAGCATTAATTTCAATCCTGATTTTAATCCATTTGCCATCGATAGCAGTTCTACATCGGGTTACGCTTCATCGCCAAGAAATTATGAAGCCAAACCGAGTGCTAAAAACTGGGGGTCGCTTTACGAAATAACTGAACAGCCAATTGTAGAACAAACCTCTATTTATGCTGACGAAACGGTTTTAGAAACCAAGCAAAAGCAGTACATGCAATTGCACAACCGTTATATTGTTTCGCAGATTAAGTCGGGATTGATGGTGATCGATCAACAAATGGCACATGAGCGAATCCTTTACGAGCGTTTTCTCGTACATCTGGATGACCGCAAAGGTGCATCGCAGCAGAGTTTATTTCCGCAAACCATTACACTTAATGCCAACGATTTCGAACTGGCCAAAAGTTTACTGGATGATATAAAAAGTTTAGGTTTCGATGTACGGGAATTTGGAAAAAATACGTTGGTAGTAGAAGGCGTTCCTGTTGATCTGGGCAGCAGCAATATTAACGAAACGCAGCTATTTGAACAATTGATCGAGGGCTTTAAAAACTCGCAACAGGAACTAAAATTAAGCAAACGCGATAGCCTGGCCAGAAGTTTAGCAAAAAACAGCGCTATAAAAGCGGGAACAAGCCTTGGTCAGGAGGAAATGAATACTTTGATTGATGAGCTTTTTGCCTGTAAAACACCTAACTTTAGCGTGAGTGGCAAACCGATTATCCAGACCATTACTTTGGCAGAACTGGATAAGAAGTTTGAGAAGAGTTAAAAAAAGTTTGGAGTTTGGAGCTGGGAGTTTGGAGACCAAAGAGAAAAGTCCGGGGTCGGGAGTCCGAAGTCCGGTGATTAACGACCATCCAAAACTTAGGTGGCCCTTAGGTTTCTTAGGTGGTAAAAGTTTGGAGTTGGGAGTTGGCGGTTTGGAGACCAAAGAGAAAAGTCCGGGGTCGGGAGTCCGAAGTCCGGTGATTAACGACCATCCAAAACTTAGGTGGCCCTTAGGTCTCTTAGGTGGTAAAAAGTTTGGAGCTGGGGGTTTGGAATCAAAAGGGCTAAAGCTGAAAGACCAAAGCATAGTTTGGAGTACAGAGCCTGGCGTTTGGAGTCGGTTAAACAATTTACCCAGTTCAGCGTTTGGAGTTAGGCGTTTAGCGACGATTAACCAGTTTAAACAATTAAGCGATTTTAAAAATTAAATGAATAATATATATATTCCACCGGTAGTAAAAAACCTACTGATTATTAACATCTTATTTTTCGCAGCGGCTAACCTGCTTCCGGCTCTTAAGCTTGATGATTTACTTGCTGTATTTTATTTCGACTCACCGTATTTTAGATATTGGCAGCCTATTACCTATATGTTTATGCATGGTGGTATTGCGCACATTTTCTTCAACATGTTTGCATTGTACTCTTTTGGAAGCATTCTTGAATCAAGATGGGGGGCAAAGAAATTTATCACATTCTATTTTATAACAGGCTTAGGTGCATTATTTTTACAGTGGGCAGTACAGGCCTTTGAGGTTCAGCAGATTATTGGTCAGATAACATTATTTGATAACTGGCCGCAACACGTAACAAGCCAAGCCCAAATGACTACTATAAAGGGAATATACGGGGGCGGTATGGTTGGTGCTTCTGGGGCTATTTTTGGTTTATTGGTTGCCTTTGGTATGCTTTATCCAAATGCCGAATTGTTGATCATGTTTATTCCTGTTCCGGTGAAAGCAAAATATATTATACCAATTTATATTTTAGTAGAGTTATCTTTGGGTGTTGCCCAGTTTGAAGGTGATTCTATAGCTCATTATGCGCACCTTGGGGGAGCCTTAATCGGCTTTATACTGGTTAAAATATGGAAAGATAAAAACGATACATTTTATACACTCTATGAATAATACTTTCAAAGATTTAAAATACAAGGTTTTTCAATCGGGCAACCCATTGTTCTTTTACATTGGGATTAATGTAATGCTGTTTTTAGTTACAGCCATTATTGGTGTATTTAGCAAGTTAAGTGGTCATGGTGATATCATTGACATATTCATAAGCGAGTATTTAGCGCTGCCAGCAAATATTTCTAAATTACCCGAGCGCTTTTATACCCTGTTTACCTATATGTTTATTCATGATGGGATTCTTCACATCCTGTTTAACATGCTCGGCTTATTCTGGTTCGGTAACATATTCATGAATTTCCTAAAAAGCCGCCAGTTTCACTTTGTATACCTGGCCGGCGGGCTATTTGGAGGTTTATTTGCTGTTGCCGCATTAAATATATTTCCGCTTTATGCCAGTGGATTAGCAGGCGTAACCATTGTAGGCGCATCTGCGGCGGTAATGGCCATTATTTTTGCTGCTGCAACACTGGTACCGAATTACACCATTATGTTGCTTTTTTTTGGCGAGGTTAAAATTAAATGGATTGCCATTATATATTTCATTCTCGATTTTATTGCCATTGGCTCAGTAAATGCTGGTGGAAGTTTAGCGCACATTGGTGGTGCCTTATTGGGTTTCACCTTCATTAAAAGTTTGCAGAACGGAAGGGATTGGAGCAAGCTGTTCGGACGCAAACCAAAATTAAAAGTGGTTCGGAATCAAAAACCGGTTAAAAAACCCGAATTTAAAGGCGGCGTTTCCCAGCAGGAAATAGATGCTATTTTAGATAAAATATCAACCTCAGGATACGATAAATTAACAGCAGTAGAAAAAGAAAAACTATTTAAGGCAAGTAAAGATTAATGGCCACAAAAAAAAAGAAGTATAGTTTAGTGGATAAACTCCTTTTGCCCATTGCTGTTGTATTAGCAATTGCTTTGCTATTGGGGGTTCTTGCCGGAAATATGGATCCAAGAAAACATGCCATTATCGCTTTTTTCGGTCTTGCCTACCCCTTTGTCCTATTCATTAATATTATCTTCGTGGTCTGGTGGTTTTTAAGCAAAAAATGGATTTTTGCAATCGCTACCGTTCTGGTTATTGCACTGGGTGCTAAAACTTTAAAAGCAACCTTTGCCATTGGTGGCGATGAAGGTGGTACTGAAAAAGCAGACAATAGCATCAGGATGATGACCTACAACGTGCACAGCTTTAAACTATATGGCGAAGACAATACAGAATCGGTAAAAGAAAAAATGCTTCAGGTGGTGAAAGATCAAAATCCTGATATCATCTGTTTCCAGGAATTTTTTACCCGTTACAAAGGCGCTTTTGATACGGTTGATAGCTTGAAGGTATTACTAAATACAAAATACTACTACTTCGTACCTACCAATAAAAACGATTACGAAGCTACTGGTTTAGCCATATTTTCTAAATTCCCGATTAAGGATTCTGGTAAAATTCCTTTTATCGAAGGTTTCCTCGGTAACATGAGTATTTATACCGATTTAAACATCAAAGGAAAAACCTTACGTGTTTACAATGTGCATTTTCAATCTATCTCTTTCGAAAAACAAGATTACGAATACTTAGATAAAGTAAAAGAAATGAATACCGAACTGCAGCCATCTAAACGGATTTTAAGAATGCTGAAAAGTGCCTTTTTGAAACGTAGTGGTCAGGTTGATATTATGAAAAAGGAAATGGCAACTTGTAAAACGCCTTACCTTATTGCTGGCGATTTTAATGATACCCCGGCTTCTTATGTGGTTACCCAAATTACCTCCGGACTAAACAATAGTTTTATTAAAAAGGGTAACGGTTTTGGCAAAACCTATAATGGCAAGTTCCCCAATTTTCAGATCGATTACATTGCCACTTCTAAGGAACTTGAGGTGTTAAATTACAAAATTACCCAGGCCAAATTATCCGATCACTTTCCGGTGCGCAGCGATTTAAGGTTTGTGCCTTAATTTCTTTTAAGATTTAATATTCCGTTGACTGAAGTCAATGGCCAAAACTAAGGCTTTGCTTTAGCATTGACTTGGATATAAACAAGAATCATGGCGATTGGTTATAACTGATCATTCCTTATTGGAGCGCCATGCCTGTCCAAAACAAGAAGTTTCTTTACGCTTTTACGCTTCGCTTCCTCGTGCCTCGTTGCTGCAGGGTAACGCTGCAACCGGGGCTAGGTGGCCAAACAGTTTTTCATTTTTGCGGTTGCAGGGTGCACAAACCCTTGCTCCTAAACCTGACAGCAGCGACAGCCTCCGTCCCGATTTTACATCGGGATTCATCGGAGCTATAGCGAATGGCAGGGCTGAAAACCGCCAAGAACCACAAGCCATTCATTTCCTGATTTTAATATAGTGCTTTCATCATTCTGAACTTATTCCATTTCGGTCGGTGAGACACCAACCGATAGGATAATCCTGTTTATTTATTTCGCTTCTTATTCCGTTGACTGAAGTCAACGGCTAAAGAAAATCCCTCTTTACCGTTGGCTTCAGCCAACCGAGACCAAACAAAAATTTTTCTTACCATACATCAACAATAGGTTTGTTCCTTATCTCCATATTTGCTTCATAAAATTTAAAAAAAATCTTCAAAAATATGAGCTTAATAGATGCCCTAAACTGGCGTTATGCCGTTAAGAAAATGAACGGTCAACCTGTTGAACAAGAAAAGGTTGATAAAATTATTGCTGCAGCCCACCTGGCACCAACATCATCTGGTTTACAGCCATTTAAAGTGATTGTGGTAACCAACCAGGAGTTAAAAGAGAAAATCGCGCCGATTGCTTATAACCAATCGCAGGTTATCGATTCTTCTCACCTACTAATTTTCGCAGCCAACGAAAACTATACTGAAGAAGGTATTGATGCCGTTTTTAGCAGAATGAACGCTGAACGTGGCTTACCAGAAAGTGGAACTGATGCATACAAAGCGCAATTAAAAGGTATGGTTTTATCCAGAACTCCTGAAGAAAACTTTAACCATGCTGCCCGTCAGGCTTATATCGGTTTCGGCATTGCCATTGCAGAAGCAGCTTTGTTAAAAGTAGATGCCACACCAATGGAAGGCTTTAATGGCCCTGCTTTAGACGAACTTTTAGGTTTAGATAAAAAAGGCTTAAAAAGTGTTACGCTATTGCCATTAGGAAACAGGGATGAAGCTGGCGACTGGTTGGTAAATCTTAAAAAAGTACGTTCACCTAAAGAAGAATTTTTGATCGAGTTTAAATAACAGGCAAACAACATCATAATTTAAAACAGGCCGCTATTTAGCGGCTTGTTTTGTTTTAGGAGCGTCAGTTTGGCGCTGGGCGTTTGGCGTTTGGAGTCGATTTACATAGGAATTTATGTAAAAAAATGTTAAACATCATCACATTTTATGTGCTCTATTTATAATTGGATATATTTACGGGCTTAGCATTTAATATCCAATACATGAAGATTTTTAGATTATCGTTTATCATACTGTCACTTCTATCAGCACTAAGTTTTTCTTCGTCGGCTCAAACCGATACCATTAGCATAAACAGCATCATTACCAAAACGAATAAGGTATTGAGCGACTATCCTGCAGAAAAAATTTATCTTCATTTCGATAAACCCTATTACGCTGTTGCCGATACGGTTTGGTTTAAAGCCTATGTTACCGAAAATCAGAATTTCTTATCTGCAATTAGTAAGATCATTTATGTTGATGTGATCAATCAGAAAGATTCGCTTATCCAAACCTTAAAACTACCCATTACCGGTGGTTTTGCTTATGGCAGTTTTCCCTTAGATCAGATTAATTATAAACAAGGCAACTACCATATCAGGGCTTATACTTTATGGATGCTAAACAGTGAAGATCCTGCTTATTTTAACAAGACTTTTTATGTAGGGGAAGCCATTGACAAGGAAGTAAAAACCCATATCACTTATAAAAATACCTCTACTGATAAGTTAGAAAAAATTGATGCACGTGTACAATTTAAAGATGCCAATAATAAACCTTATGCCAATAAAAATGTAAGCTGGCAAGTGCTTACCAGTTATACAGTTATTGCCAAAGGAAGGGGCACAACAGATGCCAATGGCTTTTTAACAATAGCCATGAGCAATGCACAAAAGGCAGAATATCAATTACAAAAAGGCGAACTGATTACCAGCATTAATACAACTGATAAAGATGTGGCAAGCAGTAGCTTTCAACTTAAAAACGCTATCGTAAGCAAAGATTTCCAATTTTTCCCTGAAGGTGGAAGTTTAATTGCTGGCTTAACCAACAAGGTAGCCTTTAAAGCCATTAAGAGTGATGGTTTGGGCATTAACGCTAAAGGTACGGTAACCGATAACGATGGCAAAACTGTTACTACTTTTACCGCTCAGCATTTAGGAATGGGCAGTTTCAACTTATTGGCTGAAGCTGGCAAAACCTACAAAGCGGCAGTTACTTATGCTGATGGCACTACTCAAAATTATAATTTACCTGCAGTGGCTGCAAATGGTGTGGCCATAAACATCGATAACAGCAGCGCCGATAATGTGGCCATAAAAATTGCAGCAAATGATGCTTTCTTTGAGCAAAACCAAGGCAAAAAGCTTTATTTAATTGCGCAGAGTAAAGGTGTTATCTGCTATGGTGCGCAAACAGCATTATCAAACAAAACGTACAATACCACCGTACTTAAATCCAAATTCCCTAATGGAATTGCACAGTTTACTTTATTTAATGAATTTGGTAAACCATTAAGCGAACGCTTGGTTTTTGTTCAGCATAAAAATACCATGGCTGTAACTTTAACCAGTGCTGCAACTACTTACGGAATCAAGAAAAAGGTTAAAATAAATGTAGCGGCTAAAAAAGACGGCGCCCCTGTAGAAGGTAGCTTCTCTGTAGCAGTTGTAGATGAGTCGAAGGTTCCATCAAGCGAGGATGCAACCAGCACTATTTTAACAGGCCTGTTATTAAGCAGCGATGTTAAGGGTTATATCGAAAAAGCAAATTACTACTTTAATGCACCCGATGAGAAGAAAAACGCAGATTTAGATGTATTGTTACTTACCCAGGGCTACCGCAGTTTCAAATACACCGATATCATCGCCAATAAGTTACCTAAAATTGATTTTTTACCAGAACAAGGCATCGAAATTTCGGGTGTTTTACGTCAGAACAATGGCATACCGGTTAGAAAAGGCGCTTTATTATTAACCATACCCGACAAACGTTTTAATTTAGAAAGCACCACAGATCCTGTTGGGAATTTTAAATTTCAAAACCTGATGTTCAACGATTCTTCTAAAGTGACCATCACCGCCAAGTACAATGTAAACTATAAAAACATGACATTAAGCTTAAACGGTGCACCTGTTCCTTCTTTAACAAGAAACTTTAGCGCAGCCGAAGAGGTTCTAAACATCGATAGTGCTTTAACCAGCTACCTGGATAACAGCAAAAGACAATATGCTTATTTACACACTTTAAAAGATGTAAACATTAAAGCAGCCGTGGTGCCTAAAGTAAGCCATAAAGATTACCCGGCACTGAGCGGACTTAGCCAAATGGCCGACCATGAAGTGAGTGGCGATCGATTAAAAGGTTGTGGTTTACTGATTAACTGTTTACAGGGCATGTTGGCTGGTGTTACTTTTGCAGATAACAATTTCTATGTGACTAGAGATTATAACCAGGGCAAAAAAATTCCGATGGGTATCTTTATCAATGGAATGAACGTGGATGTAAACCAGATCAATACGCTTGATGCCAATCAGATCGAATCGGTTGAGGTATTTTTAAGAGATGAATTAGGCTTGGTAAACCGCGCAAACAATGTAAATGGGGTTATTGTATTCAACCAAAAGAAAGCACCTAAAGGCACTAAAATATCTAAAGCACAGCTGATGGATATGCTACCCAAATACTACGAACTTACTTTCTCTCCACAGGGTTACAACAAAGAAAAGCAGTTCTATTCACCAAAATATGATGTTCCTGCCAGCATGAACCGCAGTGATTTAAGAACTACCATTTACTGGAACCCTAAGGTAGTAACCGATGCTACGGGTAATGCTTCTTTCGAATATTACAACGCAGATGGTAAAGGCCAGTATAAAGTAATTATCGAAGGTATAGATGCTAACGGAAATTTAGGAAGATCGGTGTTTAAGTACATGGTAAAATAGATTCATGTAGACGGTCCATGGTTGATAGTTCATAGCCAATAGCTAACAGACTATCAACCAGTTATACGCTTGTAGGGATCATGGCCATCAGACTATAAACCATTAACTATTAACCCAATAGAAATTTTCACGCTCCTCTTATACCTCAAAAGGCAGCTTCTCTCCTTTTAAACCAGCCAGAACATTTTTAACAATAATCTGTGCCATGGCTGCTCGAGTCTCTTCGGTAGCTGAGCCTATATGTGGCAAAACAGCGACACTTTCCATCGATAGCAAAGGATTATCTTTATCCATCGGCTCCGGATTGGTTACATCTAAACCTGCTCCCCAAATGATCTTTTCTTCCAGCGCCTGGATCAAATTCTTTTCATTGTGAATAGCGCCTCTGGCTGTATTAATAAAAATCGATCTGGGTTTCATCTGTTTAAAAACATCAAACGTAAATTTACCCTTAGTTTCGGGCGTTAGCGCTGTATGTACAGACAATACATCACTTTGTGCCAAAAGTTCTTCAAACGAAACATATTTGGCTCCGATTTCTCTTTCGGCCTCTTTGTTACGCGATCTGTTGTGATAAATTACCTCCATTTGATAGGCAGCCTTACATTTTTTGGCCATCTCTAATCCAATTTTCCCCAAACCAAAAACACCCAGCGTTTTGCCGTTTACCTCAATTCCGAGTTCGGGTGATGGCTCATAGTTTTTCCATTCGCCCTCAATGATTTTTTTGTGCGAGAAAAAGGCCTTTCGCGATACGGCAAGCATCAATAAAAAAGCAGTATCGGCAGTTGCGCCGCTCAAAACACCAGGCGTATTTCCGATTGGAATATTTAATTTTTTGGCGGCAGCTACATCTACCTGATCGTAACCTACAGAATGTAAAGCAATTACCTTTAAATGACTACAGGCCTCTAAAAATTGGGCATTAATCTTATTTGGCCCGACGCTGATCAAGGCATCCTGACCTTGACAGGCTTCAATCAGTTCTTCGGCTGTAATCTGTCGGTTTTCTTTCCATTGGGTAATCGAAATATTGTTTTCTTCCAGTTCTTTTATGCCAACTGACGCAATATTGCCACTTATAAATACTTTCATGTTTTATTTAACACTAAAAATTCTAAGGTGTTTTGGATAATACCAATTGACTTATTTATGGGTACTATTTCACAGTTGCTGATAACATCTGGTAAGTATTGGCACTAAAATAGCCCAGTGCATGATTAGAAATATTGGAAGTCGGGTTAGCTGGTGTTGTACCCTGATTTGGCCCCCGGTTCGATTGCTGACTTAAAGCATACCAATAATCGAAAATATTCGAATCGATACACTCCATTTCTATTTTAATCTTGTCGTTCGAATTCAACTCATCACTGTCGTGGTCGTTAGTAGGTGGCTTAAAAAATAACTGGATCCTTAAGTCGTTTCCATTTGTTAAACGATCGTTATTTACATAGAAACGTTCCGATAAAATATCATTTACATAAAGGTTAAAATGGTAAAAATTGGTTTCGTTGATCGGGTCTTTTAAAAATACAGCAGCAGTTTTGCGTTCGCGACCAAAGAAAAAGTTTTTAATCACCCCTATCGAATCCATTTTAACCGCATTGGGCATTTTTGAGCTGGCGGTGTAAGTTTGGCCTTCGGCAGTAACGGTTAAATTATAGGTAACACCCGGCACGCCTTTCATTTTATTGATATAAGTTCCTGGTGTTGTACCTTCTTTAAAAACATAAGTATTTCCCTTATTATCGGTTACAGTTACGTTTGCTCCCGAAATTTTCGGAAAAACATTCGCTTCGGTATAACCAATGGTTTTGCTGATCTTAATCTGCTGATCGATCAATTGATCATTAATTATACCTTCAATTACGAGCTGAGGATCGGCATTTTCAGTTTCAATTTGAATAATTTTCTTGCAACCTGTAAAACAGAAAGTGAACAGCGAAAAGTATATAATCAGTTTTTTCATGTTTTTAAAATTTAAAGTTCCAGGTAATTGATGGGATAAGACCGAACAGCGAAGTTTGCTGGGCAGCAGTTTTGCCCGGATGATCAGGATCCGTAATAAATTCAATGGCATAAGGATTTTTTCGTGCCAATAAATTATAGATGCCAAAATTCCAGCTCGATTGGTATTTCTTACCGGGTTTCCCCTCTAAAGTTGCACTTACATCCCAACGCATATTATAAGGCATTCGGCCTGCGTTTCTTTGCGTGTAATAATAAGCAGCCTGGCCACCAATTGTATATTTCCCCGCTGGATAAGTAACGGCATTACCAGTACTGTAAATAAAGCTCGAGGAGAATGTCCACCGCTTGGTCATGTTGTAAATGCCCACTAACGAAATATCATGCGTACGGTCTTGTCTTGCCGGAAAATATTTACCATCATTAAGCTCGGTAAATTTACGCTCAGTACGTGATAAGGTATATCCCACCCAACCGTTCAGCTTGCCAAATTTCTTTTTAAAAAATAGCTCCATTCCATAAGCCCTGCCTACTCCATATAAAAGTTCTGATTCTACATTTGAGTTGGCCAATAATTCGGCCGCATTTTTATAGTCGATCTGATTCTGGAGCCACTTATAATAAATCTCTCCCGAGAGTTCGTAATTGTTATCCTGAATGTTTTTGAAATATCCCAAAGCCACCTGATCGGCAATTTCGGGTTTGATATTGGTACTGCTCAACACATACTGATCGGTTGGTGAGCTGGAAGTAGCGTTGGTTAAAATATGGACGTTCTGGGTATTCCGGTTATAAGAGGCCTTGATCGAATTTTCTTCGTTAAACAGATAGCTCACCGAAAAACGTGGCTCCAGGTTAAAGTAGTTTTTATGGAATTTTCCCTTGGCTACATTTTCTGTCGACAGGGTATTTCCATCAGCATCATAGGTACTAAAATTACCGGGGCCCATTAAAGAAAAAGCGGCCAAACGTACACCATATAAAAAGTTTAAATGTTCGTTTACGGCCCATTCGTCAGAAATGTAAGCTGCTGATTCTATGCCATAACGCCTCTCCTGCGTAAGCGAATTTACCTGCGATGCTTCATCGCTATCAATATCAATCGGCGAGATACGGTGCTGCGTGGCATTGATACCAAAACGAAGTGTATGCTTGTTGCTGAAATACTGAAAATCTTCTTTAAAGTTAAAATCCCGAACCAGTGAGGTTGCTTTAAAGTTGGTCGCATCATTTAATAAGCGAACGGTATAATTATAGTTGTTGTAAATTAACGAGGTATTCGAAAACAAACGGTCGCTAAAAATATGGTTTAAACGGATAGTGGTGGTTACATTGCCCCAGTTGTTTTCGAACAGGTCTTTAACGCCGATATTATCCTTGCCAAAATAACCGGAAATATAAATGGTGTTTTTATCGTTGATCTTATAATTTGCCTTTGCATTAATATCATAAAAATTTAAGGTACTCCCATTTACAGTCGAATCGGGCGAAGACCTTAAAAACAGATCGATATACGTTCTGCGGAAACTCACCATAAATGAACCCCTGTCTTTTACAATCGGCCCTTCTGCTTTTACACGCGAGGCAATCAATCCGATCCCACCCTGAAATTTAAATTCCTTATTGTTCCCATCGTCCATTTTAACATCTAAAACCGACGATAAACGGCCGCCGTACTGAGCAGGCATGCCACCTTTGTATAAACTTACATCCTTAATTGCATCAGCATTAAAAGTAGAGAAAAAGCCCAGTAAGTGAGAGGAATTGTATACCACCGCTTCATCCAGAATAATTAAATTCTGATCGGCAGCACCACCGCGCACATAGAAACCTGTATTCCCCTCACCACCCGATTTTACGCCTGGTAACAGCTGGATGGTTTTTAAGATATCCTTTTCACCGAGCAGTACAGGTATAGAATTAAGCGATTTCATATCGATCCTTTCCAAACCCATTTGCGCACTTTTAACGTTTTCATTCTTACGGTTGTTTGCATTTACCGTTACTTCAGCCAGATCGATTGCACTTTTTAATTCCTCATTCAGCTTGGTATCTTTTGTTAAATTGATGGTTTTAACAATGGATGCATACCCCGTATAACTTACAGAAACGGTATAAGTTCCCTCAGGTTGGGTTAAGGCAAAATAGCCATAGTTATTGGTTAAAGTTGCCGCTGTAGATGCTCCAGTAATCCTTACCGTAGCACCGATTAAAGTTTCACCTGTACCTGCATCGCGGATGGTGCCACTAAGGGTAAATTTATTTTGAGCAAAAATAGGGGTTGAGAGAAAAAGGAGGAAGAATAAAGCTAAGTAGTGTTTTATGAGCATATTGGCTACTATCTAATTTTTAAGGTGGAAACCAAATGTACGAAATCCAAGTCCTATTAATGGATAGTGGGGAATTTCTTAATACAAGTTTGGGTTTTACTTATTAATAACGGGATAAATGGCAATATGGTGTGAGCGTAAACGGTATGGGCTCAAATGATCTTTACCCGCCTGTTGAAAGGTGATCAGTTTTGAAGATTCTTTAGGCATATGGCAGTCGATACAATTGGTACTGAGCGATCCTTTAGCTAAAGTAGCTTCGCTATGATTGGTACTTTTGTGGCAATTGATGCAGCGCTGAGAATAGAGGCTTAAATTCCCTTTAATATTTTCGTGTGTATTGTGGCAAGATTGGCAAGTCATGGTTTCACTTTTCCGATAACAATTACTACCCTTTAGCATGGCACTTTGGTTACCGTGTACATCAATATTACCCCCGCCAAAACCTGTAAAATCCTGTGAATAATAAGCCTCTAAATCATCCCCTGGCTGGAAACCGAAAACCGATCGCTGTGCCACCAAAGTATTGCCCGAATGACAAACAGCGCAAACATCCATCTTTTGTTTTCGGGTAAGCGTTTTATACAATGTGATAAATTTTGCTGTCTTTTCTTCTGGATTCTCCATATGAAAAACAACATGTTGTTTGCCTGGTCCGTGGCAACGTTCACAATCTATCCCGTAAATAACAGCGCCTTTTTCCATTTCCTCATCTTTTGAAAAAGTAGATTTTTGTGTGAGTTTAATAGCTACATAAGATGAGTGGCACTCTAAACAACGGCTGGTTATCGCCCGATCATAATAAAAACTTTCTTTTGGAAAACCAGGGCTGATGGCCCAATTCTTAATAGCAGCGAAGTAAGATAAAGGCAGTTCGTACATTTTCTTGCCTTGCCAATAAGTATAAGTATAGGCCTTTTCGCCTGAACCAAACTGCATATCAAACTTTTGCGCACGCACAGCTTTGCCATTGTGATAAGCCACCTGAAATATACCGCTGTCTCTCTTTTCTATTACTACTTTTTGGGTTGCATCATATTGGAAACTGTTCGAATCAGGGGCGAAAATTTTTAATAAAGCTGCATCTACCACGGGCTTAGAAGTTAAGCCATGCGGACTGTGTGCATAAGACTGCGATAAATCTTTATGGCATTTAATACAGGTAGCCGCTCCGGTATAAGCCTCACCCCTCGCATCTGCGGGCAATTGATCGGCCACATTCATGCATCTTGAAAGAACAACAACCGCAATGGCAATTGCGCCCAAAATAAGCAGGATACGTTTTATGCCTTTCAAGATGATGTTTTGTTTTTTATTTTATTTAACAAATTGAATATAACCAAAATTATAGCCCCCTGCATCTGCCAGCACCTTAATTTTTTGCTTGCCCGCCTTTAAAACAATGTTCTTTACCGCAAAGGTTGCAAACTTCTTATGATCTCCAGTATTTGGAACCGCAATATCTTTGGCTACGACTTTGTTATCGATCATAATGGTCATTCTACCTGAAGCATTATCTGCCGCAGCATTTATTTTTAAAGTGTAGGTTCCTTTTTGCGAAACATTTACGGTATACTGTAACCACTCTCCTTTTTCAATATGGTTTACATAATACTTTTCGTATTGGGTAGAATCTTTTGCAATATCCACCCCATCATTCCGGTAAATCCGACCACGGTTACCTGCACTTCTTTTTCCTGTTGAGGTATGGTAATCGGCAGTATCTGTATCAAAATAAGCTTTGCCATTTTTGCCTAAATCGTAATCTACGGCATACACAATGCTTTTATCTCTAATAAAACTGGGCTTAAACGGCTTGGTTTCATTACTAAAAGGCTGACGGATCATGGCATCGATCACATCCCTGTGAATAATCGTATTTTCTAATCTCGAATAAATGGCCAGCTCCATTAAACCACTGTATACATTGCTATCTTTAGGTTTGTCTCCACCGTTATTGAAGTACTTTACCAGCGCATCATAATTGGGATTCGATTTAATTTCCATCGGATTATTCGCTCCTATCTTTTTCAATGGCCACCAAGCCCAGCCGATGTTATTTTTTTCTAAAAGTTGGATGGCATCAGTAAACCAAACATTAGAATTTTCTCCTGTTTCACCAAGCCAAACCGGAACATTCTGCTCATCCCTAGCCTTGATAATGTGCGCAATTGACGCCTGATCGTTATAATTCCAGTATTTATGATAACTCAAAACCATGTTTTTATCCCACAATGGAAAAATGCCATTGTAATTATTGCCCCAGCCATTCCCTTCGATAATAATGATGTGTTTTTGATCAACCTCGCGAATGGCTTTGGTAATCTCGATCATTAATTTTCTTAATGGTGCATTCACCTTTTCCTTTGTTCCGTTTTTATCTTCTTCAGGATTTGAGAAACCGTAGTTAGGTTCGTTCAAAATATCATATGCACCAATATAAGGTTCATCTTTGTAACGTTCGGCGAGTTTTTTCCAGAGTGCAATGGTTTTCTCCTGATTGGCTTCACTGTCCCATAAATAAGGTTTTGATGGATCGCGGTCGGCAATGTTTAAATCATTCCCTTGTCCGCCGGGTGCAGCGTGCAAATCTAAAATCAGGTAAATTTTATTGGCCTTACACCAGGCTAACAAGCTATCGGTTAAGGCGAAACCCTTTTCCAGCCAGGTATTTTTGCCTGCAACCGGCTCTTTATCTGCCGGCAGGGTGTATAAATTGTAGTGCATGGGTAAACGGATGGAATTAAAACCCCAGCGTTTCATCGAATCGACATCGATTTTACGCATGTGGTTGGCCAGCCAGGCATCGTAAAACTCCTGGGTCTGTTTTGGCCCCATCAGTTCTTCTATCCGTTCGCGGATGCGGTATTGTTGTGCCTCTTGGTTGATTTTGAGCATATAACCTTCCTGCAACATCCAGCCACCTAAACCAAAGCCGCGGAGCAAAACATTCTCGCCCTTTGCGTTCACTATTTTTTTACCCTCGGCGTTTAAAAATCCTTGACTAAACCCTGTAAACGAAACAATGCTGAGCAGAAAAATATATAAGATTGATTTTGTAAAAGACATAAAATAAAATTTGGTTAGATATTACCAGATATAAGTGGCTACAGATCCTTTATCAAGCGCTGCAACAAGTGATTGGCCGTTAAAGCTAATATTAAACTTAGCGGCATTTTTACCGCTATTGGCTACAATTAAAACAAATTTTCCAGTAGGTGTTTTAAAGGCAACATTTGGCAAATCAGATACATCGTTAGTAGCAATGCGAACAGCACCTGGACGAACAAATTTAGAAGCATGCGCAATGGAATAATAAGCCAGGTTTCTGCTATAAGAATCTTTATCAATGGTTACTGCCCCCTGGCACATCGAACAGCCGCCCCTATCGGTATAAGGCTTGTTTTCAGGATCGGCGGCTAAATTCCACTCGAGCACATTTTTGCTCCAATTTCTGGTGGCGCCGATAATCAAACGCTTCACCGGATTAACAATTTTAATATCCGTAGCATTTGGCTGCTCCACTACCATTTGCTCAGAAAAGTAAATATTCTTATCAGGATGGGCATTGTGCACATCAGTTAAGGCTTCTATCTTTCCTCCGTACAGATGAAAGGCAGATCCATCGATATATTTTTTAGCTTCTGGATCATCTAAAATGCTAATCGGATAATCCGGGCGATCGGCGTTATGATCATAAACAATAATTTTGGTCTTAATATTGGCTTTAGCGAAAGCAGGACCGAGAAATTTCTTAACAAAAAGCGCCTGATCTGGTGCAACCATAAGCAAGCTGGGATTATTGCCCGGGTGCAAAGGCTCATTCTGAACGGTAATCGCATCAATAGGGATCCCCTCTTTTTGCATTTCCTGTACATACCTTACAAAGTATTTAGCGTAAGCATCGTAATATTCGGGCTTTAGCATCCCACCACGGGCATCGTAAGTGGTTTTCATCCATAAGGGAGGAGACCATGGCGAGCCCATAATTTTTAGTTTGGGGTTTATCGCCAGGATTTCCTTCATTACCGGAATTACATCCACTTTATCTGGACCGAGATCAAATTTAGCCTGCGTTAAATCGGTTTGTCCTTCGGGAAGGTCGTTGTAAGAAAATACTTTTTCATTTAAATCGGAAGCACCAATGCTCAAGCGGATATAGCTCACCCCGATGTTGTTTCCATCAGTAGCAAATAACTCTTTCAATAAAGCCGCTCTGGCTGGTGCCGACATTTTAATAATATGCTGTGCACTTCCACCTGTTAGGGCATAACCGAAGCCATCAATGGTTTGATAGGTTTCTTTGTTATTTACGGTAATGGTTGGCAGATTGTCTTTAACTACATTAAAACTTAATTTACTGGCCTGTTTGGCAAATAAAACCGATCGATCGGCTTTGGTAAGCCAAACTTCGGGTTGGTTTTGGGCAATAACGGAAAGCGAAGAACTGGTAAAAATACAAATAATAAAGAGGCGGATGAATCTGGTAGAAAGCATAGGTAAAAGATGAGCAGATTAAAAAACAGGAAGAAAGATTTCGCTTTCTCCCTGCTAACAATTAAACATTAAGCGAGCATAAATGAGATTTTATTTTGAACCACCCCACTCTTTACTTTGAACTATTTTTGAATTTGCAAGCTCTCTTTCTGGTACAGGAAGAATTTCATTCTTTCCACCCACAAATCCTTTAAACGAAAGTTTCGACGCTGCCAATCCCCATCTCACTAAATCAAACCAGCGTTGTCCTTCGGCAGCAAGCTCAATACGTCTTTCTTTCATAATATTATCCATAGTAACCGCAACAGGATTTAAGTTTACCCTTCCCCTTACTGCATTTAACATGGTATAGGCTTTGGTACCAACACCAACAGCAGCGCCACTTTTTAATAAAGCTTCTGCTTCCATTAAATAAGTATCGGCCAAACGGATTTCATACATATTTTGACCGAAGTTTAATTCTAGTTGTCCAACTGCTGCTTTTGTAGAATTTCGGCCAGCAAATTTTTCAACAAAATAACCGGTATTGGCATTTGCATGCTTGTAAGAAACAATCCCAGCTTTTTCTAAACTATCTAAGTTTGCTACCGTCGGTTTATTTCTGGGATCGAAATGGATCAGATCGAAAAACTCCTGTGTAAAAGGCATTACACTCCAGCCCGATACATAGTCTGGTGCCTGAGCTGCAATTTTAGGAACGTAGTTCCGTGGTCCCACCAAAATCCCCATCACGTTTCCTTCGCCACTGCCTACTGTTCCCCATGCCATGTTAGATGTGGTATTGTAAGCCAGTTCGAGTACCGACTCGGAATTGAATTTATTTTTAACATTCCATAAATCAGCAAAATTTGGAAGCAGTTTATAACCATAAGTACTCGCACCTGGAGCCGCACCATTTACCAATGCAAATTCTGCTGCTGCCGGTGCCCATTTCTCTTGCCACAAATAAACTTTACCCAATACAGCATGAACTGCACCTTGACCAAGACGACCAGCTTCCCCTGTCGGGATTGTTGGTGGAAGTGCTGTTAGTGAAGCGGTTAAATCGGCTTCAATCTGTTTATAAACATCAGCCGGAGGTGCCTGCACAACATTAAACAGATTGTCTTTATCAACAGGTTCTAACAATAGCGGTACATTCTTAAAGATACGAACCAGATCAAAATAGAAAATTGCTCTTAAAGCTTTTGCCTCAGCGATGTACCTGTTTTTTAAGCCGGCATCCATACTAATGCCTTCAATTTTCTTTAACAGTACATTGGCCCGGTAAATACCTGTAAAACCCTTGCCCCATAAGTAACTTGGCGCACCAGATAAAGACGTTACGCTATAGTTGTTCATTGCCTGAAGGTCACCTAAATCTGATGGAGAATCTCCACCTGCATAATGATCGTCAGAGCCCGAAGCAAAAATATTAAGCTTGGTTAAATAACCCGATGATTGATTGCCCAATTGATCGTAAACCGAAACTAAAGCATTAAATGCTTGCTGTTGATTTGCATAATAACTACTCTCTAAAACCCGTTCCCTAGGATTAACGTCCAATTGTTTTTGGCACGAAACCATTGCTTGAGCGGCCACCAATAAAGCCGCAAAGCATAAAATATTCTTTTTCATTTTTATTAAAAATTAAAATCCAACATTTAAACCAACCATAAATGAACGGGCCTGAGGATAAACACCTCTATCTACACCCAATACTGTTCCACCTATTTCCGGATCATAACCAGAATAATTGGTAATGGTCCAAAGGTTTTCACTCATTAAATAAACACGAAGCTTCTGTGCACCAATTTTCTGCGTAATTTTTGAAGGAAGATTATAACCAATCTGAAGTGTTTTTAACCTAAAATAGTCGCCTTTTTCCAGGTATTTTTTCGAGAATTTTGTGTTGTTTCCGTTTGGATCTGTTTCTACAACCCTTGGTACAGTAGATGAAGGATTACTTGGTGTCCAACGGTCTAAAATTGAACTTTGCCAGTTGGCATAAGTAACATCTAAACGTCTTAAGCCCTGAAAAATCATATTACCCGCAACACCATTACCAAACACCACCATATCAAAGCCTTTGTAGGCCAGGTTTACGGTAACACCATAAGTAAGCTTAGGTAGCGGACTGCCAATATAAGTTCTATCGCCGGCGGTAATAGATTCATTACCATCTAAATTGGCATATTTAATATCGCCAGGCTTTGCTGTAGGTTGCAAAATGGTGCCATTTGGTCCTTTATATGCATCAATTTCTGCCTGCGACTGAAATATACCCAGCATTTCGTATCCATAAAATTCGTTGAAAGATCTGCCTAAACCTGTTCTGGTAAAATTACCCATGGTTTGAAAGCTCTGTGCATTATCTTCAATAAAAGTTTTTCCCGGCAACAGCTTGGTCACCTTGTTTTTTAATGTCGATAGATTTGCATTAACGCCTAAGTTAAACTCGCCGATTTTCTTTTTATAGCCAACTTCGAACTCAAGGCCTGTATTTTGCATGTCGCCAACATTTTCTGCTGCTCCACCTGCTGCCCCAACGTATAATGGGATATCAGGCGTTTGCAAAACACCAACGGTTTTCTTTTTATAATACTCGGCCGATAGATTAAAATTATTAAATAAGGTTAAGTCGAAGCCTATATTGGTTTGACGGGTTTCTTCCCATTTCAAATCAGGATTTGACAAGGCAGCCGGGCTCCATCCAATAGTACTTATATCTGTAGTACCAAAAGTATAATTACGCCCGCTGTTCACCAATGCAACATACCTGAAATCGCCAATGGCATCGTTACCGGTAACACCATAGCCCCCACGGATTTTCAAGAAATTAATCACTTTATTTTCTTTCCAAAAGCCCTCTTTGGTTGGTACCCAACCTAGCGAGAACGATGGGAAGTAACCAAATCTGTTGTTGCTACCAAAACGCGAAGATCCATCACGACGGATAATACCTGTAAATAAATATTTCTCATCGTAATCATACGTCACCCTGGTAAACAACGAGTTAATGGTGTGCGCCGTACCATCACTACCATCGCTGGTTCTATCACCCGCAATTGGTTTATAGTTCATATTGGCTTCGTAAAAGTTTGTCGCAATTACGTTGGCAAAATTTACATTTATGCCACGATTGTTATTATCTAGGTAATAACCCTGACCTAATATGGCAAACGCATGGTGTTTACCTATGTTTTTGGTATAACTTAAGGTATTTTCCCAGTTATAGTTTAACACCGTGTTCATCTCTCTGTAAAACGATGCCTTATCATTCTTGGTTGACGAGGTTAAGTAAAAAAGAGGTGTAAAACGGTCCTCTCCATAAAATGCAACCTTTGTTCCAAGAGATGATCTGAATTTAAATTCGCTCGAAGGCTGAATCTCTGCAAATACGTTTCCAACAATATTATGGTCCCAGGTATAATTTCCCAGTCTGGTTTGCATATATGCCTGTGGGTTACTCATTTCTTGTCCAACCACACTCGACAATCCGTATGGAAAACCAGTGGCCGGATCTCTTAAAACATTTGGCAGGGTATACGGCGAGGCGGCAATAATAGCCGGATTAGTTTCAATTACAGGTGTAATAGGATCTAAATTGATAGCAGAACTTAAAGGTCCGCCAAATTCGCTATTGGTATTGCCCAAACTGCTCGATACGGAGTGGCTATACCCCATATTCTCTCCAAAGGTTAACCATTTTACCGGTTTAAAAGTAGTATTTATACGAACGTTTGCCCTGTTCCATTGCGAAATCGGACTTGCAACTATACCATCTTGGTCTATATAACCAAAGGATGTATAATAATTCGCTTTATCATTCCCACCGGATACACTAAACTCATGTGTTTGTCTGCGCGCATCATTATTAAAGATTACCGATTGCCAGTCTGTGCCAACCCCAAAAGATGCAGGATTTGCATAAGGTGCAGCTTTCCCAGAATTAACGGCCGATTCGTTTCTGATGATGGCATAATCTGTTGCATTCAACAAATCGAGTTTCTTAGCCGGAGCCGAGGTACCATAAAATGCATTGTAATTGATGTTTATCCCACCTGCTTTTCCTTTTTTGGTTGAAATAATAATTACTCCATTTGCAGCACGTGCACCATAAATGGCCTGCGATGCAGCATCTTTTAAAACCTCAATCGATTCGATATCAGATTGATTTAAATAACCGATACCACCATTATCAACAATAACCCCATCAACAACCCAAAGCGGATCATTATTTCCCGACGATGCAAAAGAAGTGTATCCCCTTACCCTAACCGTAGAACTGGTACCCGGTTGCCCGTTTCCACTTGCAATAGTTAAACCAGATGTTCTACCTTGTAACGACTGCTCAATTCTGTTAATCGGCATCGTTTCTAAATCTTTTGCCTTTACGCTAGAAATAGATCCGGTTACCACACTTTTCTTTTGCGTACCGTAACCCACCACAACCACTTCCGTTAAATCTTTCGAATCCGCTGCAAGCGAAACATTGATACGGCCGCCTGCCGGAACAGTTACCGTTTGCGTTGCCATGCCAATTAAACTGATGCTTAATTTACCGCCAACAGGCGCCTGAATGCTAAAAACACCATTGGCATCAGTAGATGCAGCTTTGGTAGTTCCATCAAGCTTAACCGTTACGCCAGGTAAAGGAGCACCATTTTGTTCTGTTACTTTTCCTGTAACCGGAATGTCTTGTGCCAATAGGGCCAGCGGAAATGCCATGATACAGTAAATGAAGAATACGAATGTAAATCTTCCTCTCATAGAAATTAGTTTTAAGTTAATATTTGGTTAGTTAATGACCGGGGCTTTTGGTAGCCCGTTTCATAAATCAAATCTATAACCGTGCAGTACAATCGAACAATTTTGCGCTACTACACAAACCATACAGCAGCACTCAATTAAACGAAAAAGAAGATTTTTAGGCCTACATAAGCCCTACAATGAAAAGGAAATCAAACTGAATATCAGACACTTAAGCTATTTTAACTAAAAACGTTATTATTTGTAACGAAAACATTGTTTTAAGGCGTTTTTTGGCGGGCTATGTTGATCAGGAACTCATATAAATTAGTCTCTGGCTTAAGCTGGAGTTTTTTTCTGAGGCGATAGCGCCCAACTTCAATGGCTTTAATGGTTACATTCATTAATTGCGCCATTTCTTTTGACGAAAGATTCATCGATAAATAAGCACAAAACTTTAAATCGTTCTGACTTAAATCAGGGTAAAGGTCTTTGAGTTTATTGAAAAATTCGGTGTTTACATGATTGAAGTGAACGCTCAGATGATCCAGTTCCTGATCCTTCTTTTCCACATCCCTGATCAGCCTGATGAGATGCCTGAAACTTGGCGAACTTTCATTTATATCGTGGTTTTTAATTACGGCTGATATCACTTCTTTAATCTTGGCCAATACTTTGCCACGCTGTACCAGGTGCATGGTCATGGTAGAAAGTTCTTTATTCTTGTAATTTACATCGGCTTCTAACTTTTCGTTCTGCAGCCTCACAATTTCCTTTTCATTCCGGTCCAGTTCCAGCTGATGCAGGTAACTCATCCGCCCCTGCTCTTTAATGTGTTTTCGTTTTTGCCACCTAATAATCAACCTAATTAACAGCACAATCAAAATCAGGTAAAAAATCCTCATCCATATGGTATTGTACCAGGCTGGCAGCACGACAAAAGTATAGCCTACCAGTTCCGATTCGTTACCTACATCTGTTCTGGCTTTAATATTAAAAGTATATTTCCCGGCAGGCAGATTGGTATAGTCCTTTTCGCTTTTCGTGTTCCATGCCGACCATTCCTTATCGAAACCAACCAACTGGTAACTGAATTTAATGTTTTTATCATGCTCGAACAGTGTAGAGGAATATTCGAAATGTATAGAATTTAAATTATTGGTGTATTCAGGTATCTCGTTCTGATCCTGTTTGGCAGAAATTAGGCCTTTGGTTGTAAAATAGCCTCCAAAAACCAAACTATCCTTTTTACCAAGCAGTTTAATCTGCCCCAGCACTACAATTGGTTTGGTTATGTTCTCGATGTATTTTTCATAGTTAATATGGTAGGCTCCCTTATTGGCTCCAATAAATATGTTTTTACTATCCAAGGGATAAATAGATTCGAAGCCACCTACTACTTTCCCATCTAACTCGGGCAAATAAAAAATACTAAAAGGATTCGATCCCGATGGTCGGCTAAAATCGATTACGCCTACTTTTTTATTGCTTACAAACCAAATGTTCCCGTCGTTATCCTCCTTCATATATTGCACCGAAATACCCTTTATAGCATTGGCCAATAATTTTAGGCGGACAAATTTTTTCTTCGTGTTATCATATTCATAAACGCCATCAACAGTTGCAATTACCATCCTGTTTTTTATATGGTACACATAATTATACAACTTAGAAGGTAGTCCATCACGGTCGGTGTACATGGTGGTACGCAGTACGCGTTTATGATCGGGCTGCAATTCTATTTTATATACCCCATGGTAAGGGTGCGATGCCCAGATATGATCGGGGTTATTATTATCCGCCACAAGAAACCGCAGTGGCTCATTTATGCCGTCAATTCTTCCGCCATTATTAAATAGCCCATCCTTATAGGTTAAGCGTTGTAAACCCCAATAAGTGCCTGCAATAACCTCGCTGCTCGGGTAAACCCGATCTAAGCTTTGGTACAACCAGGTGCCGGGTAAATTGTAAAGCGGCTTAGCTACATTGTTCTGCACCAAAAGTGTACCCTCCTCGTGTGCCAGCAACAGCTGGTTGTTAATCTCATCAAGCCCCCAAACCTGTCCTTTGGTATTTTTCACCTCCTCAAAATTCGAGGTGGTATAACTTAAATCTTTGGCAGCAGGATTAACTTTCGTCATGTACAAACCGTTCGATGTACCAATATAAACCGATTGGTTAAACTTCCTAAATGCATAACTCGTAATCTGTTTATTACGGTCAGGAAAAATGCTTTTAATGGCACTATTTATGGCCACATAGGCAATCCCATCGTCTAAAGCCAGCCACATGTTCTTATCGCGGTCCTGCAGCACTCCCCTTACGTTGTTGTTCTGCAAACCTTCCCTGTAATTGTATTTCTGGATCAGTTCTCCACCTTTGTTCATAATATATACCCCACCAGAGGTGGTACCTACTACATACAGATTTTGATTGATCCGATCGGCAAAATAAATCCGGTCGTTAAAAAACACATGATCGAGATTGGTTTTGAAGGGTTTAAGCTGATGGTTAATCAATAGAAAAAAACCGCCCTTTAAGGTAGAAACCATCAAAGTATCGCCATTATAAGGCAAAATAGCTGTAACAGACGATTTCTTGAAAACCGGATCAGCACAAAAAGGTTTCCACATTTCCTGCTCGTAAACCATTAAAACCGATTCTTCCGATTGGGCAAACACTTTATTATTGGCCATGCCCATAAATAACCAGGCCTTACTGGGTTTATAGTTTTTAATCACCCCATCCTTATAATGCAGAATGGAATTGTTCGATCTGAAAAAAACTTCGTCGTGAATAATCGAGATGTCCCATATATCAGCCAGTTTCCGCAGGTTTTCGGGTAGCAGGCCTAAAAGCGAAGTATATTTTAAAATCCCTTTCTCATTGGGGTAATAGAAACCAAATTCATCCTGCCCACCTACATAAATCCGGTTTTTAGAGTCGATCCCGATGGAGCGCACCGAGGTATAATTAGGTAAGCGAAACAGGTTCCAATAGCGACCGTTAAAAGTAAGCAGCCCCTCATTGTTCCCAAAATAAAGAATCCCATTTTTATCCTGCTTAACGTCCCAGTTCTGCATCCCTGCGTTATACTGCTCGTTATTGTAATTTACTACCTGCGGAATGCCCAAAAGATCCTGGGCCGATGCATGATAGCCCATCAGAAGAAAAGTAACGGCAAGCAGAAGTTTGTACATATGGTTAGGGATCATTCGCACGCAATAATAAATATATAATTTTAATTCCGGTTAACATTGCTTACCGCATCCACTAAAACCAATCATTATGAGTATGAAATAGCTAATGTTTATTTTCTTAGGTGTGCTAAGATGCCTTAGATTGTAAAAATGAAAGCTTATGTGTTCTTATATGTCTTATATTGTAAAATTGACTCCTAAGGTGCGCTATTTGCTTGAGATGGTGAGAAAATTTAATCTTATTTTTTGGAGCGCAAAGCCTGTAGCGCTTAGGGTTGTTTCAGTCCCGCTTTTACTGCAAGTCCTCTCCCGATGAAAAATCGGGATTGCGGGCTTTCCGTTCAATCGGGGCTAGTTTGAAGGGACTGTGCAATGAAATTAAAAGCATAGAGCGAAATGCTTCGGTGCCCTAATTGACTAAGGTGGTAAGAAAAAAGAAGATGTTGTTTATTTTAATGTGCAACGTCCCAAGATTTCTAACCGTATAAGAATTTAAGGACATGTAAGCTCATATGTTCTTAAATGTCTTATATGGTAAAAATAATTAGAGAAAAATATCTTGATCAGCATCTCTTAGTTGGTAAAAAATGACTATTTCATTAAATACGGTTTTACCGCTTTTCGCCAGATGGCATAACCAGCAGCATTCATGTGCAACATATCGCCCACAAAAAGTTCTGGTCTAAGCTGCCCATCTTTGGTTAGCATCAATGGATATATATTAACGAATTTCGTGTTGGCCTCCCCAGCTAAAAATTTCGCGATCAATGCATTCGAAGCTACGGCCTTTGCTTTAAATTTATCCCTGCTCGGACTCGGTTTAATAGAGATGTAAACAATAGGTACCGTTGGCAGCTTTGCCCTAATGGCCTGCACTAAACGGATGGTACGGTTTAAAACGGTATCGGGTGTAACTGTTTCGTTTGGTAAATCGTTCTCCCCCACATATAGTACAATCTGCTTTGGCTGGTAAGGAAAAACAACATCATTTAAATAAAAGGTAATATCGTTAATTACAGCACCACCTATTCCTCGGTTTAAAGCATTGTATTTGGCAAAAATCTGTGTACAGTCGTCCCATTTCCTGATGGATGAACTTCCTACAAACAATACCGGATGAACGGGTGGTTTGTACATTTGATCGTATTTTTTAATGGTTTGCACGTCATCCCAAAAATTAGGTTTCTTTTGGGCATAAGCAGTTATAGTTAAAAAAGAAATCAAAAGGAAGCTCAAAAATGATCTTTTCATGCGAATAAGGATGTTTAAAGGCACACAATATACCTATATCCTATTTTTTATAATCAATTCAATCAAATTTATTACTGTATGTAAAAGGAATAGATTGAAGCTTTCTGTGGAGTAGTGCCTGATTCGCCTGCATTGAGTAATGCAGGCAAACAGGTCTTGTTATCATCAACTAACCAAACATATAATGATGAACAAATATAGATCTTTATTTAGAATTATTCTAAATAATTAACACTAATTAACTAAAAGAATAATAAAACACTAATAATCAATCTATTTAATTTTAAAGAAGAACGCTTAACAACCCTGAAATGAAGCTTTTCAACAAAAATTGTTCAAAGGATTATCCTTGCAGGCATCCACTATCAAGCTAAAGCCGTTGAAGGTTATTAACGAACAATTTGCCATGATTAGTATAAAGGAGTTCCCGCTGACGCTGATTTTAGAATCTGTCATCCTGAGGGATAATTTATTTTATAAAAATCAATATGAGTGACAGGAGAATTTAAAAAATTAAATCTCCTCAGACTATCGTCATTGCGAGAAGGCTTTTTCAGCCGACGAAGCAATCTTACAACTATCGCTATTAGCGTACGCTTTAAGATTCCCGCCTGCGCGGGAATGACGACCACTTTATTGGAGTCTGTCATTGTAGTCTGTCGAAGACCCTCTTTCTGTGAACCATATAAGACATATAAGTTTCATATAAGCTCAATAAGTTAAGCTATCTCTAGAAAATTGATGATCTTGACGTTTCTGCGCTCATCACCTTAATCTGCGGGAACAAAAACGAGCTCAAAAGTTAACAGCTCGCAGGGCCTCGACTCCGTTCTCCGTAGGAGTCCTTTAGACAGACTGACAAACAATTAAATTTAGCCCCTGAAACCAGCACTAAACCTGTTAAATTCTAACGATAAAGCCGCAATATGTGCCAGTTTCTGTTTAGTAGAATGGTCATCATGATCAACATCTATTGCATCAACATGAGGTACACCATAATTTTCTAACACGTCTTCATTACTCAGGTTACCTACAATCTGCTTAACCAACAACGGATCAGCCTGTTCAGGTTTATGGTTAAGCGAAAGGTATATAGAAGTAATAATCGCATTGATCTGGTAAATGGTCGACTGTACCCCATACAAACCATTAAAATCGATATGTTTCCTCATCGGCTCCTGGCTGGCCGACTCAATCGCTTCGCTTAATGCAGATAAACTCAGGTTGGCATTTTTTCTGGCCATGCGCGGAATATTCCCGCCCAGGTTTTCCTTCCTTTCTATCGCCACCTGCAAATAGTGCAAACTATCTTTTGTGGCTTTGCTTATTTTCTCCTTCAACTGGCGGCTGTCCCAAATGGGGAAAAGATAGGTGGCAAAAATGGCAATTACACAGCCCAGCACCGTGAAAATAATCCTGTCGTGTACAATATGGTCGAAATGCCCTTGATAACTACCCAACGTTAAAATTACTGCAGGGGTAATAAACAACACACTTATGGTATAATTTAAACGGTTAAAGGCATAAAAACCCAATAGAAAAACCACCGAAAAAGAAAGCAGCACCGCCGGACTCTTCACAAAATAGATGATGATCAGTCCGACGGCAACCCCGCCAAGACTTCCTTTTAACCGCTGTAAGTTCCGTTTCCAGGTAATCGAAAATTTAGGTCTTGCCACAATAACCAGGGTGAGAAAAAGCCAGTAACTGTATTTACTCGGTTCCAATTGCCAAATGAGCAAGAAACCAAACAGAAAACAGATGGCCAAGCGCAACGAAAACCTAAAGATCGGCGATTTTAAGGTAAGGTGTTCCCTGATCGAAAAGCGATCGCCGGTAACAAACAAGGGATAAGAAATAGATCCGCTCAGTTCTTGTAAGTGTTTCGCGGGTGTACGCTCGTTGCCCCTGATCATTTCGATAATGCGCACAATATCGTTCATGTTCGAAACCACTTTTAATACAATTCTACGCTGGGTTTCGTTTAAATCCTCCATTTCCTGCAATAACATTACGCGTTTCTGGTAATATTCAATATTGGTGGCCACCTCTCCCTTATAAGCCTTAGCCGACCGAACGTGCCTGCCCAGTTGTTCGAGCTCTTTGGCCAGCAATCCAATCAAGGTGGCAATCAGTTTTAAACTCGGACCCGTTGCCAGCGCTTTGCGCACTAAAGCATAATCATAATGTACGGCATTCAACTGCTCATACAAATCGATCAGTAACCTCGCCCTTTCCAATAGCAATTGGCCCTTGGGGTTATCGGGGTTCATGGCATACTTATCGGTAAGCAACAGGTTCCTGATCAGCTCATGTTTCTGGTTAACCTTAATGTGCAGTTTTATGGCTTCCCTTTGTTGCAGATCGAGCGGAACATCCACGTCGTAATTCTTGGCTTTGGCATTCAAGAACATCGCGCTGCTCATCAAACATTCGAAAATGGCATGGTGAAGTGAGCGATAAGGACGGATTAAAATCTGGATTAAACTGATGATATAATACCAAACCCCACCAATCAGGATATAACTGCTAAAATACAGCGGTCGTTCAGGGTGAAGCCCCATCACAAAAGTACACACAATCAGCGCCATCGTACCAATCAGTGAGAGTTTCTGCCCGTATACAGCAAACATCGAAAAGCTGAAAGCTGCAATCACCACAACCACCGCGCTGAGATAAACATGATCTAAAACGGATGAAACCACCAGCGTGGTTGCGAAAAAGACGATAATACTCGACAACGCCGTTTTCAGTTTGTTCAGTCGGTTATCGGGCAAATCAGTCAGGCTGATCAACAAAGCCCCAACCCCTATTCCTTTTGCCGCTTCAGGGTTACCCAGGTAAAAGAATAAAATAATGGGCAATACCACGGTAATGGTGGTGCGCAGGGCATCAGAAAAGTACTCGCCTAAAAAGAAATACGAAATGGTAGAGCCGATGCTGTTTTTGCCCATGAATATGTTAATGAATGCTGATAATTGATAAAAGCTGCAAAGATAACAGATTTATAATGCATGCATAACAAATAACTACGCAAAACCAGATACCAATCTGTTCTTTGGGCTTTAGCAGCGTAATTGCGTGTTCATAACTTAATCTTCTGTGTTGCGCCGTAGTGGCGCTGCGCTGAACACTACGGAGAGGAAGGGGTTCTTATTATTTCCACGCCTGACTGAATACAGCACTTATTGGAGCGATCATGGGAGCAGCTCCGAATTTTTCAGCAAGTTCTTTTTCCACCTTAATTTTTATCTCGTCTATACAGTCAGGATTATGTTTTTTGATCTCCTCATAAACAGGTCCCCACTCTACCAGACCGCATGCAGCTTCTTTTGCGGTTGGACTTACGGAAAAAAGTTTTACTTTTTCAATTGATATTTTTGCAAAGCCGGCATCCTTTAGTAATGGTGTTATAAGCGCTTCATTATTCATCGATGTTGCAAGATTATTCGACTCGGATAAGGGCTTTTCTAAATATTTCATTGCAATAGATCTGGCAGAATAAGACGCCGCATTATTCTCCAGCTTATCCCAGGTTGTAAATAAAAACAGCCCACCCGGTTTTAAGACCCGATAGGCCTCTGCAAATGCTTTCGGTTTATCAGGAACAAACATATACCCGAAGCAACAAACCACCAAATCTATACTATTATCGTTAAAAGGAAGTTGCTGGGCATCAATATTTCGCCAGTCAATATCAAGGTGGCGCAATGTCTTTTTGGCTACGGCCAACATCTCCTCGCTAATATCTGAAGCGATCAGCTTTGCTGCGTGTGGAATATGCTCGCGGATATGACGGGTAACACGACCTGTTCCTGCCGCAATTTCGAGCACAACAGAGACCGGAATGGAGTGAATTCGTTTGGCAACTTCTACAGCAAAGGGTTCAAAGAATAATGGGCCGAAAAACTGCTCGTAACGAGTGGCAGTATCTTTCGGCAAATCAGCCGAAGGATCTTTTGTCGAAGTATCGTTCATAAACGATTGATTTTATATTTCGTTCAAATACAATAAGGATTTTATGACCCCTCAGGGGTTCGAACCCTGGACCCACAGATTAAGAGTCTGTTGCTCTACCAACTGAGCTAAGGAGTCTGGTTAATAAATATAGGATAAAAAGAGGAAAATATATTATCTCGCTAAAAAGCTTAACGCATTTGGTTCGTTAAATGCACATAGTATACGCCATTGCCCTTAACTTAAATAAAATTCTCTTCATTTACTCAATCACGAAATTGACAAATAACAGTTGCTATATTTAACCCTTGGTAGCAACTGCGACAAAACCCAACATGGACCAAGAGAAAGCAAGTTATATTATAAACTACTTCAGTAACTTAATGACTGACAATGAAAAGTTAGCACTGAAACACCATATGCACACCTATAAGACTTCTGATGATCCTAAGATGAGAAGAATTTTGACTAATAGAGGTTGGATTAGAACGGAACCCGAAATACTTAACTTTCTAAAACATGGCTATGATGAATTTGAGTTGAATGTAGCAAGACGAATAACGACGGAAAATCCTGAAAAGATATTTCTTAACAATTGCCCAAAGTGTAATAAACTTGCAAGGACTCCATACGCTAGGCAATGCAGACATTGTGGCGATAATTGGCATGCAATAACCGTTGCTCAGTTTAAGCTTAACAATGCTTATCAATTGAAAGGAAAACAATTTTTCTTACTTGGAACAGTCGTGAAAGGAGACATCAAAAAAGGCCAATTTATAGATCTGACAATGTTAGGACTGAACAAAAAACCAAAAATTGAGACAATTGAATTTGCACTTAAACGAAAAGACGGAAAAGTATGGGAAGACATTGCACTCGGTACAAACGAACTAACCGAAGATGATAAAGATTATATTACAAATAAGGGTTCATTTGCTACACCATTCGACATTATAAATGACCGATCAACTTAAAAACGCTTGTGTTCTACACTATTGAACCTGAAGTATTTATAAAAAAAATCCGCTCTTCAATTAACATTTATGCAGATATATTAAAGCCAACAAATGATCATAATAATAATTGGGTTTATATTTTTTTTCTTAATAACAGCCCTTATCTACCTTACATATTGGTTACCAAAGAAATTGGGCTACCCAAAGGTTGGAAAATATACCTCCATAATTTTGACACTTTTGATCTTGATAAAAACTGTTTTATATGTATTCGAAGACGAGCTGTTTTCGAAAACAGATGCAGAAAAATTACTAATGGAGCAGGGTATTCAGCTAAAAGATAATTATAAAATTGAGGAGAATAAATCTGATTGGGGAGTGGGTGACTATTACCACACCTTTACTTTGATTATTACACCTAATGATAAACAAAGAATCATAAATCAGATAAAAAATGCTTCTAATTTCTCTAAAGAGGAAGAAGTTACAACCCGTTTTGATAACCAGGAACGCGACTACAATGGGCCTAAAAGATTTACAAATTACGAAACAGAAGAACAGTATGTTAGGGAACTTTTTGAGCCACATGGAAGTGGATATGCACCAACTTGGAGGAAAATAGAAATTGAAAAGAAAAACAACAAATTAACGTTTGAAGACATAGATGAATGATACCTCCGCTGGCGCATGCGTGCCACGTGTGAAGAACAAAGAAAATAGGCTATAGAATTTAAATTATATAGTTATTTACAAAATTTCATAAGGACGATTATCCTAATCAAATACTCATGCATCCAGCAATAACAGACATTATAGCCAGAATTAAGGCTGATAAGGAAGAACTTGGGATTACGCTTTATGCGCCAGCTTCCTTAACAGAAATATCGGATTTTGAGAACGTCATGAGAGTTAAATTACCCGATGATTTAGTTAAATTCTATCGCTTTTCAAATGGTTTCGAATCAGAGGAAGATATGTTTAGGATCATTCCGTTAGACGAAATTATTGACAATATAGACCAGCCAGATACTTATGCAGTGGAACTAAGTGATTTCCATTTTGCAGAATATTTAATCTATTCTGATATGTGGACAATCAATATAAATCCTGTTGACAGAAATGATTACCACATTTACAATAAGGTAGAAAACCTAATTACATTAACAAATTCATTTGCCGAATTTCTGAACGCATTTTTAACCGGCGGTGTTTTCGACGGGCTGCACACTTGGAGAAAAATATTGAAAGACTAATTAAATAAAATTGCCTTTAGCTAGATTTACATCAAACTCATTGAAAAATTCATCCGATAAAAATAATATTTAAATTAACCCCTATGCTCAATTTATCAAATCTAAACACACACTTACTCATTAAAGGGAATTTGTACCATTCAAATCAAAAATTTGACAAAAGACAGAGTTGTATAAATTTAGTTTTGAGCGTAGTTATATGAAAACCTTCTTTAATGCGTTAACCCTACTCATTCTGGTTGCAAATTTAGCCGGTGCACAAACCATGGATATTTCCGCAAAACTCATCGAAAACAATCTGATCGATAAAACCCAAACAAAAGAATTTGAAGCGTTTTTGAAAAGCAATGAGATGAGGCCTAATTCTGGATATTTATATGCGCTCTTCCAGATCGGATACAAGAAATTAAAAGGAAAAAATTATTCTGAATTTAGCTCATATCTGAATTTTAGTGATGAGAAACTCAAACCAGAAGAACAAATAAAAACCAACAAAGATTTAATGGTTTACCTTTCAAAGCTGAAATCGTCCAGTATCATTAATGAAATTCAATTTCAACAGTTTAGCGCTAAGATCAGTAATAACGAATTTTCACATAGCCTCCAACTTTTGTTGAGCATTACTGCGCAAGTTGCCTTTCAGGAACATATGAACCCTGAAAAATTAAAAGTATTTGCCAGCAAGCTAAAAAGTAAGGAAATTGCAAGTGTTAAATACGACCAGCTTATTTCAGTTATCAACAAAGGGCAATTGCAAAACCCTATCGATTTTTTGAATTATTGCAACAAGGCCGTCATTGTATACGAACACGATTATGAAAACGAACCAGAAAAATATCTTGAACAAATCCATAAAAAAACAGCAAGTATTTTTCCCGAACTCGCTTTTACAGACTTTGAATTTCAGATTGTTCTCGACAGTACGATATCCGATCATGAAAGTAAATTTTACAACTTTATTGTTTCATTAAAATCAAATGGCAAAAAATATAAACAAAAAAGCTTTTATCACCTGTATAGTAAAACTAAGGATCAATATTTTGGCGAAAAAATAGACGAGCAAGAATATTATAACATCTTCAATAAAATTTTGGCAGACCTGCAATCACCTTACAGACTACATGAAGTAGAAGCCTATCAAGGAGATGCAATGAAGGGGAAAGTATTTGGAATAATTGCGTTGTCTAAAGAACAGGCAGACTCATTGCGCAGTGACGATGATTATTTTTCGCCCAGTTACGAAAGTTTTAAAAATACCTTAACCAGTAAAAATATAGCAAATGCAATCGGAGAATATCAGAGAATAGGATTGCTTTCTCATTTAACTGCTGCCCAAATTGAAAAGGCAAAAGAAACAGCTGCTGAACAGCAGAATATTAATCTGAACGATGTGCTTATCGCTTTTCCTGACGTTATATATCGGTTTGATACAGAATTGGCAAACCTCGAAGCGCCCTATGATGAATTAATAAAAGAATACCAGAAAATTTCGCATCAAGACTTTAACCCAACTGAAGTTTCAGACAATTTTGATATAGCGAAAAACAAAGAAGTTGTGGTCCGATTTAAATTAGGGGCAAAATTATATAAGGAGACGTTTAAAATTGAAAACGATTGGATTGATCCAAAGTTCTTCGATTTTATTAAGGCGGTAGTGACAGAAAACAAACTCAAAGGACAGTTTTACGAACTTTATACAGGCGGACAGGAAGCAAGTATTATCTATCTAACAAAACACCAATACGAATATTTAAGTGCAAATAAACTCTTAATATTCGGCGACGAATGGCAGGAAGAAGAGGAATAAGTAGAATTAGTACTGAATGAAGCTTCCTTATCTAGCGCAAGTCTTTGCGCCCTGATCTAAACAATGCCGGAATTGTACTTTAATTTAGCATTAAATTTAGATTGCTTCACACTACTCACTCCCCGTGCCCTTCAGTTCGCAATGACGAATCTCTTCGCCTTATAAACTCAAACTTCAGTCCTCCATCTCCCAACTTCTCAAACCCTCATCAAAATATACCCAATAAATGGTATTGACGTCCAGTAGCCTGATTGGGAAATTTGCCCATAACAAACAAACAATAAAGCATGAAAATAAACAAACTACTATTAATGGCAGTGCTTGTGCAATTGGTTACTACATCCAATTTAATTGCGCAGGTAAAGAAATCAGCAACCAAAACGGCTCTCCCCGTTAAAACCAAATATGGTGCATTGGCTATAGACCGATCTAATGGTTTTTATTATGGTTTTTCATTCGATCAGCCAAACCGGGCAGAAGCCGAGAAGAGAGCAGTTGACGAATGCAACAAACGTGGCGGATCTTGTAGCATTGTGCTCACCTATTCGGGTACAGGTTGTGCGGCCTACCGCACCATAAACGGTAATGTGGGTACCGCATTTGGCTGGGGTATAGCAAAAACAAAAGAAGAGGCCGATGCCATAGCAACTAAAGAATGTTTAAAAAGAAGCGGCGGCATACAACCTACCAACTTTGTTTGGAGTTGTAATGCAGCACAAGCGGCGCCGTTAAGAGAAATGTACAATGCCTCGCCTGAAATTACAGGTCCGGTAAAAATTGGCAACCAGGTGTGGACAAGCACCAATTTAAACGTGAGCACCTATAGAAACGGCGATCAGATTTATTACGCAGCCAACCAAAAAGAATGGGAAAAAGTAAGCAGGGATAAGATTCCCGCTTATTGTTATCTTAATTTCGACAGCAGCAATGAAAAGAAATACGGTAAGCTGTACAACTTTTATGCGGTTACCGATCGCCGAGGCTTAGCGCCTGCTGGTTGGCATGTACCTAGCAGCAGTGAATTTTTAACCCTTATTGCGGCATTAGGTGGTGAAAAAGTAGCCGGTAAAAAAATGAGGGCAACCACTGGCTGGGATATAAAAGATACTTACAAATTTGCGCATGGCAATGGCGATAACTCATCAGGTCTCAATTTACTTCACAATGGCAGTGCAGGTGGTGATGAATATGGCGGCGGCCAGTCTTTCCTTTATGGAGTATGGTTAAGCTATTGGTGGTCGAGCACTACCAAATCAAGCGGCGACAGCTTTGCCTACTACCTTGACTTTAACAAATACAGCGAACCGCGTGTAACCGATTATAGTAAAACCACAGGCGCCGCGGTAAGGTTAGTGAAAGATTAATTTGCCGTATCATAATAATGCTCATATTTCGGAACCTAAAGGTTAGAAATCACTTAATCAACCGGGAATAATCAAGATTTCCGGTTGATTTTGTTTAGGGGAATGACAAAAACCTTATTTTTAGGCATAACAAACAATAAATGACAGACGAACAAGTCATCACGTTAATTGAAAAGGAATTTCAGGAAAAAACATTTGGTGTAACCGAACAGTATCTTGAAATCCATGCACCAATCTACATCAACAATAAATTACAGGTAGGGCGAATCGACCGTGATCACGACAAGCTCATTATAGTTTACCTACCCATACAGGATGAACGGTTTTATTTTGCAGTATATATTGATGGCGATTCAGGTAAACTTATCAATATCAGTACCGAACCTTATCATCGGGTTTATTTTTTTGCCACTTCCGCAAACCTGTCACTAACTGAGCTTAAAGCCATGTGCAGCTTATCGGCTGATGAAAGCTGGAACAAGGGAGACTTAACGAAAAATGGCAGGTTGGCACATAACTTTAGCGCTTTGAAAATAATGCCCAATAGCGAACCAGATGAGTTTGAAGACAAGCTCGATAAATTATTAACGTATTTGGAAACAGACGAGGAAGGAATTAGGCAACTGGTGGAAAAAGCTGAGGGTTACATTCAGGTGGCCATGGATATCCATAATGGAAATGGGATGATTGGTGGTCCAAATATCAGTAGGAAAAGCATTAGCAGAATGCACAATCTTGGTCTCTCTATAAATTTCGATCTTTACGTTGGCGGCAATAGTTTTCGATAAAAAACAATTGATTTTAATCCGTCGTACCAAAACAATTACCTTTTAAAAGGGATTATATAAGTACACCAATAACATTTGATATGAAAACGAAAATAATAATCCTCGTAGCTGCCTTTGGTTTAGCGTTGTCAGCGTGTAGTGGTAAAAAAGCCGATCAGGAAAATGCCGACAGTATGTACAAATACACCGATACGAACAAATTGATCGATAGTACAAGCACCGATTCAATAGCAGATTCGACCACCAATGCCCCAGCCGATGTTAGACGTTAAAGAATAATAGACAAAAAGCTAGCGCCCATGCCGAAAAGTATGGGCGTTTTTTAATGTTTTACCAATCCAATCTTCCAATGTTAGGTTTCGCCCCCCAACCTCCTGAACCTGGATTAATATGCCAACAGATTGCTTTATACGTTTTCTCCGTTTTCGGGGTACAGCCCAATGTTAAATAGCCCTGATGGAAGTGAAACGGACAGCAGGACCGAAGCCAGCCCAAGGATTACAACCCATGCGCTCCAAAAAACCTTTCAACTCCAAACTAATCCACATCTTGTTCTCTTTCTAGAAATCAAAATTTCGAACTAATCCACAAATAGATTGCTTCACGCCACCTCCCCCCTACCCTTCGGTTGAGTTAATATAAACCTCGAGTTCGGCCCCCTGACTTCTGACTCCAAGCTCCAAACTAACCCTTCCCCAGTTCTCCAACATACCGATAAGTGTTCACCTGCACCCCTGTAGGCGTAGTTTTCGTGCTCACAAAAGCCAGTTCCCGCGCATTGGCGGTTTCAGAAAAGAAACGTTTGCCCGTGCCCAGCAATACCGGGTATACCATCAGCACCACCTCGTCAACCAGTCCATGCTCTAAAAGCACAGCAACCACCGTCGAGCTCCCATACACGATCAGATCAGGACCTTCTGTTGGTTTGAGTTCGCGAATACGCGTTACGATATCAGTGCCTAAATCTTCAACAGGTCCCCATTCGAGGCTGTCGGGCCTATGGGTAGCGACGTATTTTTTGCCGTTATTTAAACTATTTGCCATCGGATTATCGCCTGCTTTTGGCCAGTACTGGGTCCAGCTATCGTAGGTTTTGCGGCCCAATAACAGATCGATATGAGTGCCCTGCGCCTCTAATACGGCTGCCAAGCCTTCCAAACTCCGGTAAGGTGTTGTCCATCCGCCATGCGTGAAATCCTCGCTGTTTTCGTGCTGCATCACGCCATCAAGCGAGATGTGTTCCATTATTTTGATCTTTCTCATGTTATTTTCTATTGGTTTGATGATGATAAAATTACAACAGAAGAGTCAAGCGCATGAGGGGCAATCGTGACAATATCAAGGCGTTTTTATGACCATTTGCATTTGACGTAAGATGATTATTGGAACATCTTACGTATTATATCTTCCACTTTACCGCTTACGTGATCGCTATTTGGGGGTTATAACTTATATGGCCTTATATTTCTTATATGGTTAATGGTTTAACTGAAATGGCCCACTGGAAATGGTAAAGGATTTGGAAACGAAAGGTTCTGTGCTTTTAGGATAACACAGCCCCGCCATTCGCTACAATCTTTTTGTTACTGTTATCCTGAACCTATCGAAAGGGCAACAAAAAGGATTTCCGCTATTGTCGGGTTTAGGGAGGAGGGCTTGTAGCTTTTGGCAAGGTTGAATAGCGATTGTTATATTCATATGGCCTTACCCGCTCCGATTGATGAACACTGGTATGGATAAAGTCGACCGTAAACTGTCAATTTAAAACTGTAAACTAAAACCCCTACCTTGTGGCAACTAAATTAACAAGCATGCTCATAGATTTGATACCAGTAATTGAAATCGGATATAACAATCAGGAGCTAGCTGCACCAGACAAATTTCCTTATTGGGAGCATCCTGAAATCTGGAACGCTTATCACCAAGAATGCTTTCGAAAAGCGGGCTTTAAAGATAAACTGATACCTTATTTAAAAGGCTTTCCATTCTATAAACTCTCAGAATTTACGGATAACAACTTAACCAAACTCATCATTGACCATACGCAAGAAATGAGAGATGGAAAATATGAACGACAACAGGCTGCAACATTTTTTGGCGGTTATGTTTTGAATATTGATGGGCAAGACAAATATTTCCCTCAATGTTGCGGAGGACTGAGTGATATCATGTATTGGGACAGCCTTTCAATGCTACAAAATGTTTATTACGAAGGACACCCTTCCCCACAGATCAAATTTGATGGCGACAATATCCTATTTGATTTTTCGGTTGACGAATTTGATGAACCTTTCCTACCTACACCACAAGAAATTACGCTGTCAATTGATCGACACGAACTCAGAAAAGCAGTTGAAAAAGTTAAAATAGCACTTCAATATTTTGAAAAACGTCTTGATAAAATAAACGATGTCGAAAAATTAAACATTGAAAACATTGGCGGACTTTTAATTTGGGGCGATTAAAACTACGGAATAAGATATTAATAGATAAACATACTCAAGTGTTAACCTAAATAATCCTGAATAAAGATATCATATACCAAGACGATCAACCACAAATGAAAACACTACTAAGCATTTCGATATTATTCCTCTTCTTTGGTTGTAAATACATCGACAAGAAGTCTGAAGTCAAATGGAAAACAATTGAAGTTGGTGACTACCTTTTTGACTTTCCTCAGAACTTTAGATTAATTAAAGAGCAAGGGATTGACTCTTATGTTGGAAGAATTAAAGGAAATGATATAACCTTTGAATTTGATTTTGGGTTTTACTCAAATGACTTTGAACAAACCGTTGATGAATATTTAAAAGATGGAGATTGGCGAAGTCTCATTGCATTTCAATTTATGAAAGATGGCGTAAATTATGACGACAGAAATATGCCAAATGTCGAAATTATCAATATCCGGCCCGCAACGTCGAAAGATGATTCAAAAAATAAAAAATACGATTTTGTTGCCGAATATATATACGAAAACAGCAAGTTTGAATACCCGATATCGATTCCAGATGATATCAAAAACCAAAATTTTAGCATTGATACCATCCAAAATGTATACAGAAAGATAGTATTCTCCAGAGATACGAAAAATGGAATTACTGGAATTTACCTGGCAAAAACAGATGGTACTGAAGCGCTATCAATGTTTACCAGTAACCTGACGACAGTGCAACAAAAAACAGTATTAAAAATTTTCAAAACAGGCAGGTTAAAAATTCAGTAGCAGTAGCGCCCAATCAAGCCTCATAAATCTATCTTTGTTGAGGATCACTTAAATCGACAGACATTAATTAACTTTCATAAGCCCCAGTAAATCGTGAAATCATCTCTAACGCTCCTCATTATTTTTAATCTTACCGCAGCATTATCTTACAATCAATCTAAAGCTGTGCCGATTAATTCCGAAAACACCAAAAGGTCATAATGAAACGACAAACTATACCAGCCAATCATTTAAAAACTATCTGTTGGTTTAACAATGGAGTTATAGACTGGGCTTCTGCTGGCAAGCAGTATACACTTGATGGGAAAACAGATCAATTGGGCGAAAATAGTTTTAATTTTGGTGACGGTGCTATTATATCAGCCGACGGACAATATGCGTTTATTTATCAAAAACTTGGCACAAAGGGACTTCTACTTAAAAACGGAGCGCTTTTAAGAGAAATAAACCGTTCATATTATTGCGCAGATGTTTATGAATACCCTGCGGCATTTATAACCTTAAACAGTAAAACATTTTTAATTCATTGTCCATCCGAATATTGCAGGCTTGATTTCGAAGAAGTTGAAACCGGACACATCATCACCAGTCGTGAGGGACGAAATCCTACCGACTTTTTTCATTCCCGGCTCGAAATAAGTCCCAATGGGAAATACCTAATGAGTAAAGGCTGGTTTTGGCACCCCTGGGATGCCATCAAAGTATTCGACATCGAAAAATGTATACAAAATCCCAAACTGCTTGATGAATCTGAAATTTATCCAAACGTTGGGGTAGAAATCGCTACTGCAAGTTTTATTGATGACCGCTGCATATTATTGGGGTCATCGGATGAGGAGGAAATGAATGAGGAGTTATTGGAAAATCTGCTACCAAAACATATTGCCATTTGGGACATCACCTTAAACCAAATTTCTAAACCAGTTAAAATGGACATTGAGTTTGGAAATCTTTTCGCCATTAATGACCAGTATGCATGGGATACATATGGTTTCCCGAAAATTATAAATCTGGTAACAGGCGAAATAGTAGATCAGGACGAGAGTTTGCAAAGTGGTTTACAGAATTCATCAATCATTCGCAATATTGAAGAGCTTCCGAAAGTGGCTTTTAACCAAAAGACCAAACAATTGGCAATAACGAACGGCGACAGTATTGAGATTATTGAGCAATAAAAATTGGAATATACGAAGGATAAACAAAATCATGAACTTAATACAGACCTTAACATTTTTCACTCAATCCTCTAATATGAATTTGGACATTGCGATATTTAGCTCAAAACAAAAGTTTTAATATAAATTATGATCAAACAATTACTAATTGCCATAGTTGCCCTAACTACTTTAGCCGCTACAGCACAGACCAAAATGCGACCAGTTAATGAACTCATCACTACCACCAACCCAGGCTGGCCTGTGGTAAAAGATTGGATTGAATCTGCAAAAAACAAAGTCGAAATTTTAACAGCTGATAGTGCAAAGGCAAAAGATGCCTTGTTTAAGACACAGGTAACCACACGTTCGCCAATGGGTTCGGTAGTTTATGCGACTGGTGGAATTTTGGTTGATGATGGCTGGATCAGAATCCTTGGTTCGGGCAACCCAAAACTAAACCGTACACTACCTGATTGGAACAAAGAAAAATCAATAGAGAAATTTGGAGAAGCATCGCCCTTCCTATTAGTTGCAGATGATGCAATTGGCGGTTTTTACCTTTTAAATGGTGGTGGCCTTGGCAAAGACCTGGGAAAAATATACTATTTTTCTCCAGATAATTTAACTTACGAGCCACTTGATCTTACTTATTCGGATTTCTTACAGTTTTGTTTCAACAACGATTTAGACAAATTTTATAAAGGCAAAAGGTGGAATAAGTGGAGAGATGAGGTTTCAAAACTAGAAGGGGATAAAGTCATTAGTTTTTATCCAACCCTTTGGTCAAAAGAAGGCAAAAACATAAACAAAAACACAAAGAAAGTGATATCAATTGAAGAACAGTACAATTTAAATATAGAGACACGTAAACAGTTAGGGCTTGATAAGTAAAGCTCTTAGTTCTGCGCCTATCACCTTAAATCTGCGGGAAACAACTACGAAGGGGTTCTCCCGCAGATCACACAGATATCCGCAGATATTTCTTTATAAATTGCAGTCTAAACATAGTGAAAGACCATCCAACTTTGCGTCCTCTGCGCCTTCTCTCTGTGATCCTTGCAATTAAAACACGATTATTCCGTTAATTTCTGTCTAATCCCTTCAGTAAGTTTTTTCACTTTCATATAGCCTGCCATAGTGCTGTTCCGCTTATCAAAGTCGATTACTAACCAGCCTCTTTTGGCTTTAAGGTTAAACTTATCGCTTCCGTTTAAATTTACGAACAGGTCGATATTCTGATCTAATGGAAGTTCGTTATTTAAGGCACTGTCCAGGAATTTTTCCAGCTTGCTTGTTTTATCTTCGGCGTACTTTGCTTCAAATTTGAAACCAGTATCATTATCCGTAGCATTTATTGATAAATAACCGCCACTATTATGGCATCCGTAACCTAAAGCGGTAAATAAAATCGCGATACTGTATATTAGATTTTTCATTGTTTTTTGGTTAATTGTTTAAACTGGTTAACTGTATAAATTGGTTAATTGGAGATTTACTACCCGGACTTCAGACTAAGGACTAAAAAACTAGCCCCCTGCTCTTCCCTTAATATCATCGGTAGCGGTATTCCTGGAACGGGCCGATTTTACATTCTGGTTCCCAAAATTGTAGCTGATGCTGAAATTTGCCCTTCGGCTGGTGTAGCGGTTCACTACGTTCATATTGATGTTCTGATAAACCAATTTCCCCTCCCAATGGTTGGTAAGTAAAATATCATCCATATTTAGACGGAGTTTAAGCTTTTTATTCATTAAAGTTTTCTGGATTCCGGCATTTAAAGCGCCCTGATAAATGGTGGTTTGCTCTACTCCCGAAACCCTTGGTGAGTTTAGCCATGCACTAATTTCGATACTAAAGTTTTGAGGTAAGGTAAAGGAATTGGAAGTAAAAATATTTACCGCAGCCTTACCCGCACTGTATGCAGCACCTTCAATATTTCCGTCATTAAATTTGCTGTAATAAACACTAACGCTGTTTTGAATATTCCACCATTTCGTAACCTTAACAGGAACATATAAATCGGCAGCGTAATTCTGAAAACGGCCTAAATTCTGGCGGATTACACTGATCACCCGGGTAGCATCATCCTGTTTACTAATTTGCGTAATCATATCACGGGTGTTCGAATAGCTGAGCGAAAATGAAGCTTGTTTATAACTGTAACTAATCTGGTAATTATCAGTAAACTGAGGTTTCAGATAAGGATTTCCCTGATCAACCGCCAAAGGATCCATATAAAACACGAATGGATTAAGCTGCTGGTAATTCGGACGGTCTACCCTTCTGCCATAAGAATAACGGATGTTATGGTTTTCACTGATCTTCTGATTAACAAAAACCGTTGGAAAAACAGATAGATAGTTCCGGTCTACCTCTTTCTGGTCGGTTACAGAAGTGCCATTAGAATGTGTGTGCTCCGCCCTTAAACCCAGCTGAATCTGCCACACCTTCCATTCTTTAGATAAACTACCATAAATGGCATTAATATTTTCTTTATATACAAAGTTGTTCGATTTACCCAGATCATTTTGCCATACACCAGATACCAACTGCTCTGAAATAAAGTCGTTATGGGTGACCACATAGCTGCTTTTTAAGCCCGTTTCAATTTTCATCGTTTTAGAAATGGGCAAAGTGAAATCCGTTCTGGCGGCATACACATTAATCTCGGCGTCCGTATTATTTCTTAAACTGCTCTGGTTGGTTGGGTTGCCGTTTGCATTTAAATAATTGGCTAAAAAATTTTCATCTTTTTTATTGCTGAAACCTGAATAATCTACATCGAAAGTAAGGCTCTTGCCTTTTTTATCGAAATCGTGTTTAATGTTAAAGTTGGCTGTTAAATTGCCCACAGGAGAGCTCGAATTGGCATCCTGCAAAATATAACTCAGATTAGAAGCGCCATTCTGCACCGCATTAATATTTGTATTGCTAAAATTGGTCAGTTTGGTGTTTACCGTATTGGCATCCAACATTACCCCAAAAACTGTTTTCTCGGAAGCATAATAATCTGCGCCTAATTTCCCCTGAAAACCAACACCTTTATTTTTACGGTCGAAATTTTGCGTAAGTGAACTGGCCAAACCTTCAGATAAAGTGGTACGGGTTAAAAAGGTATTGTTAAACTGGGCTTTGCGTACAACGGCACCATTTCCAAAAATGTTCCATTTACCTTGCCTGTGATTTAAGTTCAGGTTTACCCCGGCACGGAACAAATCGCTTGGCGAATCGGGCATAATGCCCTGCCCGGTAGTAACAGAAACCGTACCATTGGTGCCATAAGCTTTGTTGCGTTTTAGTCTGATGTTGATGATCCCGGCATTTCCGGCAGCGTCATACTTGGCAGATGGATTGGTAATGAGTTCGATGGTAGAAATCTGATCGCTGCTCATATTGCTCAGCAACGTGGTAACATCAGCACCTGATAGGAAATTCGATTTCCCGTCGATCATCACCATCACACCGCTTTTGTTATTCAGTTTAATCTGGTCTTTTTGGCGGTCGATCTGCACGCCAGGGGCTTTTTCTAACACTTCTAAAGCCGTGCCTCCAGTTGCAACAATGCTATTTTCTACATTCAGCACCGTTTTATCGATCTGATGTTCAATAAAAGGTTTTTTGCCCTCAACGCTCACTTCTTTTAATTGTTTGCTTAAACTTTCGATACCGATGATCGGCAACTTTAAATCACCGTTGACTGAAAAGTGATCCGTCTTTTTACGTTTAAAACCAACGATCGAGATCGACAACATATATTCACCGCTTTTCAACTGATCGATTGTAAACTCTCCTTCGATATTGGTCGATACACTTTTAACCACCATGGTATCAGGATAGTTTAAAATCCGAACAATGGCAAACGACACCGGAACAGTTTTTTCATCGACGATTTTTCCCGTCAAAGTATTTAATTTTTGGGCAAAAGAAGCCCCACATGCCATTAAGCATGCAACTAGCGTAAGTAATATTTTCATGATTTCTTCTTTTTAGGCGTTCTATTTTTAATGCTGAAACAAATCTGTTATTGCGAAACACAATAGACCCGGAACTTCTGCCTCCAAACTTAGCCCCTGGACTCTTGCCTAAGGACTAAAACTACCCTCCGGCTCTGTTCTTAATATCGTCTGCCGCCGTTTTCCGGTCCTGGTTTGATTTTAGATTTTGATTGCCAAAACTATAACTGATATTGAAAGATACCCTTCTACTGATGTAATTATTCTGCACCCTTAAATTCACATTCTGATAATCGAGCGTTCCTTTCCAGTAGTTGGTCTGAAAAATATCATCAACATTTAACTTCAGTTTTAAAGCTTTGTTCAGGAAACTTTTCTGCACACCAATATTTAAAGCATACTGATAAATAGTGGTCCGTTCTAAACCCCTAACTTTTGGTGAGTTTAACCAAAAATTGGTTTCAAATGCCCAGTTATCGCCCAAAATAATCGAATTCACCGTATTAAAATTGTAGAATACTTTACTTAAAACAAAGGGGGCGCCCTCTAAATTATCATCATTAAATTTATTATAAGAAACCCTAAAATTGTTTTGCAGATTCCACCATTTGGCAATGGTTACCGGAACAGATAACCCGGCCGAGTAGTATTCCCCGCTGCCAATATTCCCTTGGCCTACAGTAACTATTCTGGTGCTATCGTTTTGTGCGGTTTTACTATCTAAAATTAAATCTTTTGTTTTAGCATAACTCAATGAAAAAAACAATCCGCTTTTATAATTGTAACTGACCTCAAAATTATTGGTAAACTGGGGTTTTAAGTATGGGTTTCCCTGTGCTATGGTATAAGGATCCATGTAAAAATTAAATGGATTTAACTGCTGGTAATTTGGCCGGTCTATCCGTCGGCCATAGGTATAACGTAGATTACTACTTTCAGAAATTTTCTGGTTAACAAAAACCGTTGGAAATAATGATAAATAATGTTGTTTTACCGATGTATTATTGGTTACAGATGTTCCGGTAGATTGGGTAAACTCTGCCCGTAAACCAGCCTGAACCTGCCACTTGCCCAGGTCTTTTGATAAATTTGCATAAGCTGCATTTACGTTTTCTTTGTAAATAAAATTATTGCTCTGCCCTACAACATTTTGCCATTCATTATTTACCAATGCCAACGACAAAAAATCATTATTGGTTTTTACATAAGCACTTTTTAAACCGGTTTCCAGTTTTGTAGTTTTTGATAGCGGCCAGGTAAAATCTGTTTTTGCAGCGTAAATATCAATGGCTGTTTTACTATCGTTTTTAATGATCGTATTGTTGTAAACAGTCCCTTTTTCATCGTAAAAGTTAGTATTAAAATTTTCCAGACCCGAGTAATCAAAGCCTGAGTAATCGGCATCAAAGTTTAAACTTGCACCCTCTTTTTTAAAATCATGCCTGATATTAAAATTTGCACTATAATTTTTGTTTGGGGTATTCGCATCAGAATATTGGATTAACGAATTATTGCCCGCAACTCCATCCTTAATTTCGTTTATAAACGTTTGAGAGAAATTATCCAGTTTACGTGTATTCGTACTGCCATCAAGCATAATACCGATAGTTGTTTTTTCACCTGCGTAATAATCTGCACCTAGTTTTGCGGCCAACCGCGATCCTGTATATATTTTCTGAAAATTCTGGTTAAACATACTCTGTAAACCATTGGCATTGGTGCTCCGCTCTAAAAATAAATTCGAAAAATTATTATTCTTTGAAGCATTTGCATTGGTGAAAAAATTCCACTTTTCTACACGGTGATTTAAATTGAAGTTAAGCTCCGATCCGTAAATATTGGTGGGTAAGTTAGCCCTTATTGCATTGCGATAGGTTGACGAGACATTTCCGTTGGTACCAAATGCTTTGTTCTTTTTAAGTTTAATGTTGATGATGCCCGCGTTGCCGGCAGCGTCATATTTAGCAGATGGGTTAGTAATAATTTCGATGGTAGCAATCTGGCTGCTACTTAAGCCATTTAGATAAACCGTTAAATCGGCACTTGATAGAAAGTTGTTCTTCCCATCAATCATCACCATTACACCCGATTTATTGTTCAATAAAATCTGGTCGTTTTGCCTGTCTAACTGTACGCCCGGCGCTTTCTCTAAAATTTCGAGCGCCGTACCACCTGTTGCAATAATGCTGTTCTCTACATTCAGCACCATTTTATCGATCTGATGTTCAATAAAAGGTTTCTTGCCCTGAACGCTCACTTCTTTTAATTGTTTGCTTAAACTTTCGATCGTAATGGCAGGTAATTTCATGTCTTCGTTAAGCGAAAAACGGTTAGTTTTTTTACTTTTAAAACCCACGATAGAGATCGACAATACATACTCGCCACTTTTCAACTGATCGATCGCAAACGCTCCTTCGATATTGGTCGAGACGCTTTTAACCAAAGTGGTATCAGGATAATTCAGCACCCTAACAATCGCAAACGATACCGGAACAGTCTTTTCATCAACAATTTTCCCTGTAAGTTTATTTAATTTTTGGGCAAAAGAAGCCCCACATGCCATAAAGCATGCAACTAGCGTAAATAATGTTTTCATGGTTTTTTCCTTATAGGTACTTTTATGATGTTTATCAGATCGTATTATTCAGGCGCTATCCCCAACTCTTCCTTAACTTCCTTAATCCGGTTTGATACAGAGTCCTGATAAAGGGTATCATTAGGCCTATCTTGGTGCAAATGGTCTAAATCACGTAGCTCTTGCTCTAACTTTTCCTTTTTTAACGCCTCTTCTTTTAATTTTGCAACGCATTTCAAACCATCATCCGTCATAATCCATACACTAGAATCGTTATGATCATTTTCGCTGTCGTTACATTCCCAGGTCCAGTAATTATTAACATAGCGGTAAGCATCCTGCTTTAAAATTAATTTTGTACCCACCGGAATTTCAAGGTTTAACCTTACTTCCTGGTTTCTCCAAATGGTTCCCTTTCTCAATTGAAACCGCGGACTAAAAGTCAGTTCAGCATCTTTCACTACATAGTTGTAGCTAATGTTCTGTGCATTTTGCAAGGCACTTTGAAAAGTTTTACCCTGCGATTCGTATTTCTGCGTTAAACGGGTAACACCGGTTTCACTTTTGTTAATATCAATGCGGATACGGTTCGGCGAAACAAAAGGTCCGTCTTCAAAATCGTCAACTACAATCTGGTGGCGGTTATTCGCATCAATGTGGTAAGCCGCGCTATCTTCTTTACTGAAATATTTACTTTTATCAATATTGATCGTGTACACCGGATAAGCTTTCAGGTCGGTTGTTTGTGTTAACTCCGCATGTTGCTTAAATTCTGATGATATTTTAGCTGCTTGATAACCTGTTATAGCTACACCGGCCAACCAGATAATTAACAGGGCAAAAGAAAGAGTTTTGTTAATGGCCTGTTTGTTAAAAGCTACCCTGATCGAGAATAACACCAGGGCTAAAATCGGTACAAAGCAAACAATAAATGCACCAAATAAAATTGCTCCCCTATTGCCTTCATTAATAATAGAGAAGGGAAAATATTCGTAGATACTCGCATCCCAAAACCCCTGAAAAGCGGCCGTACCAATAATTAAGGTAATTAAAAATAGTACGCCAAAAACAATGATGAACCCCGCAATGATCTTAAAAATCACCTTTCCGGTGCCCGAAATAAAGCGGCCAAGCCATTCGAAAAACTCTCCTATAAAATTCCCTAAACGGGCAAATATTGGCTGAGCATGTTTATTTACTTCGCCCAAGCGTTCCTTAACGGCCTGTAGCTCTTCATCTAAGTTCTTTTGGAAACCCTGAAGATTTGCAGGTTCGCCTTTCATTTCCATCCTTTCGATACGCGATTTAGCTTTGGGCATGATGATCCAGAGTATGGCATATACCAGTATTCCAAATCCACCGGCAATACTGATCAGCAAGGTCGCCAGCCTGATCCATTTAGGATCTGCGTTTACATAATGTGCAATACCTGCACAAACACCCGCCACCACGCGATCGTCCATATCGCGGTACAGTTTTTTCTCTGTGTATTGGTATTGATAGTTGTTATTGATTACAGGCGCTTCTTCACCTTCCTCTACCGTATCAAAATCCTGCACCTTGCCCATTTGCGCAATTACCGAATTTACGTTGGCCGAATCTACCACTTGTTTTTTCTGCTCTTCCAATTGCTCGGTTAACAGTTCGGCAATCCGGTTTTCGATATCCGTTACAATTTCAAGGTCATCTGCATGGTTGGCAAAATATTGTTTTACTTCGTTCAGGTAGGCCTTTAAGAGTTCGTAAGCACTTTCTTCAATATGAATAATCGTGTTCCCTATGTTTATGATGATGGTCTTTTCCATTTCCTTTTTAATATTTATGAATTGGCTCCTTTTTGTGAAATACCTACAGCATAAGCCAGCTCCTGCCAGGTTTGATCTAGTTGTGATAAAATACCCCGACCGTCTTCGGTTAAGGTATAATATTTACGCGGTGGACCTGAGGTAGACTCTACCCAGTTGTAGCTTAATAAACCATTGTTTTTAAGCCTCGTTAATAATGGATATAATGTACCCTCAACCACCAATAGCTTTGCCGTCCTTAATTCGGCAATAATATCCGAAGCATATATTTCGCCCCGTGAGATGATTGATAAAACACAGTACTCCAGAATTCCCTTCCGCATTTGTGTTTGCGTATTTTCTGCTATCATAATACAAAGATATATGTTTTATATACTACCATGCAATACATAGTACTAAAATAAATCAAAATTACAACGCAACAATCTGATTATAAGCGAATTAATTTTTTGTTAAATTTTCAAATAAAAGTTTAAGTAGCTAAAAATTAGATATTTATGGCTTTTTTTTGAAAAGCAGGGTCCTGTAATGCTTAGGTTTCTACAGTCCTGCTATCACCTATAGTCCCGATTTAGGATACTCTTTAAATATAAAATATTCGATAAAATCGGGAGCTATTTGGTTCTATCAGGTTTAAGATGGAGAGGGCTGGTGTTACTATTAATGGTTTTTGGGATGATGCCAGAACAGCCCCTTGTAAATAAACCTGACAGAGCGGGTAGCCCGCATCCCGATTTTTCATCGGGAGAGGACTACAAGCGATGGCGGGACTGCAGCTCCCATGAAAAACAGGACGTAGATTTTCTAAAAAAAGAAATCTGTGGTGACCGTTTAGATTTCAAAGATCCGCTTGCACATACGCCCGTCCAGGCTTCGAGGAATTAAATATATAAATACTATAGATTTAATATATTTTAATAATTTTGCAACGTCTTAACTTATTTTCATGAAAAAATCTATTGCCAGCATTGTTGCTGAGGCAAACGAAAGCGGCGAAGGAACACTTAAAAGAACCTTAGGCCCTATCAACCTAATTTTAATTGGTGTTGGCTTAACGCTTGGTGCAGGCTTATTTTCAATTACAGGTTTGGCCGCGGCCAATCACTCCGGTCCGGCAGTTACCTTATCGTTTATAATTGCCGCTTTAGGCTGTGGTTTCGCAGCACTATGTTATGCAGAATTTGCATCGATGATTCCGGTTGCCGGTAGTGCCTATACCTATTCTTATGCTACCATGGGCGAACTTTTTGCCTGGATTATAGGCTGGGATCTGGTATTGGAATATTCTGTGGGTTGTGCAACCGTAGCCATCAGCTGGTCGCAGTATTTAACCAGGTTTTTAGCCAGCCTGCATATTTATCTCCCTCCGCAGTTAACCTTATCCCCTTTCGAAACCGCTAAACTTGCCGATGGTTCTACCGTTAATGGCATTGTCAACATCCCTGCAGCATTGGTGGTGGTATTAATGACGGCCATATTAATCCGTGGCACCAAAGGCTCGGCCATTGTAAATGGAATTATTGTGTTTCTTAAAGTTGGTGTGGTATTGGTTTTTATTGCGCTGGGCTGGCAATATATCGATCCTGCAAACTACCATCCATATATCCCCGAAAATACCGGAACATTTGGTCAGTTTGGCTGGAGTGGCGTTTTACGTGGTGCTGGTTTAGTGTTTTTTGTATTTATCGGCTTCGATGCCGTAGCAGCTTCGGCACAGGAAACAAAGAATCCAGCGAGAGATTTACCAATCGGCATCATTGGATCATTAGTGGTTTGTACGGTTTTATTTGGCTTGTTCGGGCACGTGATGACTGGTTTGGCCAATTACAAAGAATTTGCCAGCAGCGGTGCTCCGGTAGCCATTGCCATCGAAAAAACACCTTACGCCTGGTTAAGCCAGGCTATTATTTTGGCAATTTTAATCGGTTATACTTCTGTAATTTTAATCGATTTAATGGCACAGTCGCGAATGTTCTACTCCATTAGTAAGGATGGTTTATTGCCAAAGATGTTTTCTGATGTACATGCAAAATTTAAAACGCCATATAAATCGAACATTATACTTTGTGTATTTATTGGACTTTTTGCGGCGTTTGTCCCCATGAATGTGGTAGGCGAAATGACAAGCATTGGTACCTTGTTGGCATTTTTAATGGTTTGTATTGGCATCTTGATCTTAAGAAAAACAAATCCCGAAGCTAGACGCCCATTTAAAGTCCCTTTTGTGCCCTTAATCCCTATTTTGGGCATTTTAACCTGTGTTGCTATGATGGTATTTTTACCTTGGGAAACCTGGGTTAGGTTAGCGGTCTGGTTAATTATTGGTTTAGCCATTTACTTCTGGTATGGTAAAAAGAATAGCAAATTAAAAGCACAGAAAGATAAAACAGAACGATAGGTAATAAACTCATTACTATACATATAGCATGATTAAGCTGTTTCATTTTCTAGACAGCTTAATCAGCGGTTATCCAACTAATTGCGTTAATAAACCAATAAATATCAGCGGAATAACAAAAAAGTATAAGTTATTAACAATTCAACATTTTTCTTAGTTTTTGGCTTGGGATTTGCCTTAAGAAAATTAACCCCATTAAACCTATCCCTATGCTTATTAAATTAGACACATCTGTTTTCAGGCTTTCCAGGCACAAAGCAGAGATCGCAAAAAAAAGTGTTACACCACTTACAAGAGCGCAATGGATTGCTGCCGATAGAATCGTAATAGCAGCGATATTTATTGCAACAATTGTTGGCGCAATCTTATTTTAAATTTCCGATGGTTGATCAAAAATCTTCAGAAATCATTTCCTTGTTCATCACCACTGCGGCCATTGTTCCTGCAGCTGTAATGATAGATAGCGACCTGAACAAGGTTGCACAATCTCCTGCGGCATAAACGCCTTTCGCAGTGCTTTGCTGCTGCTCATCTACTTTTATCGTTTTTAGATCTGTTAGCTCAAAACCGAGCTGTTCGTCGAAATTACAATGTTGTTCAACATCCGATTTAAGGTATATCGCTTTTAAGGCTATTTTTTCACCATTTTTAAAAACAACATCTTCGAGATAACCATTATTGTGCAGTAGTTCAACAACTTCATCTTCTATAATACTAATTGATTTGGATTTCAGTTTTTCAGTCTGTTCGGTGCTTAGCTGCGATTTACCATTGGTTAAAACCGTTAAATCTTTATTCCAATGGTTCAGGGTTTTGGCCATTTCAAATGCATGCTCGCCATTCATTAACAGGCCTATTTTTTCATTCTTCACCTCGTAACCATGGCAATAAGGGCAATGTATAGCAGAAATTGCCCAGCATTCAGCCAAACCTCTAATATCAGGCAGTACATCTTTTAAACCTGTGGCCAACAATATTTTTCGTGCAGTAAAATTTTCGCCGTTTTCTACGCCAACATTAAAACCTCCATCTATTTGTACGGCCGAAATGGCTTTCCCTTCTAAAAATCTAACTGTTGGATATTTAAGCACTTCTGCTTTAGCAGCTTTAGAAATAGCTGCAGGCTGGTGACCATCGTGTGTTAAAAAATTATGCGAGTGTGGCGTTTGCCTGTTGCACGGTTTACCGGAATCAATTACCAAAACATTTCTGGTCGCCCTACCCAAAGTTAATGCGGCAGATAAGCCAGCGTAGCTTCCACCAATTATGATTACATCAAAATCCATATCTAAATCTTTTAATGCAAAGATCCGAAATGAATTTACAAACGCAACACAATTGCATTAAATGAATGTCATTTTTATTTTCGGAAGATTGTTGCCTTAATAAAGCTTCCATAATATAGCCGTTCTTCAATAATCAGATAATTGGCTTTGAAAAAGTAAGGATTCATATCGATAAGCTGATGCGCTTCTACAATACCCAATAATTTAAAAAAGCTATACATCGATCTGAGCAACAACCATTTCCACCAGTTTCCGTTGGTTTTATTTAACGAAAAATCGACCAGGAACCACAATCCATCTTTCTTTAAATACTCATTTAATTGTCCAAACACCTTTGCAGCGCGTTGTTCGGCAAAGTTATCGAACAGAAAAGGCGTTAAAATTACATCAAATAATACATCAGTTTTAAAATCCTCGATACCGATGTTTACAAATTCAACATGATTATTTTTATAGCTTCGTTTTTGAGAAAGCGCAATCATTTTAGCGGATATTTCAACATAAACGACCTTTAATCCCGTATAAGTCTTCGAGAGCTCTTCCAGGATCCACCCGGTTCCACCGCCAACAATTAATACATGGCTATTCTCCTGAATATATGAAAGTTGATTGACCTGCGCAGTAACCTGCGATTTAAAAAACACCAAACGGCTTAAAGTATCATAATGACCGGCTATTTTATCGTAGTTGTTAAGCATAGTATCAAGTAACGAGAATCAGGTATCAAGATTGCACTTTCAAATATAACATTGGCTTTGGTCTTTCTGCTTTAGCCTTTCTACTTAATAAACAAATTGCATCCCGATTATTCCACATATAGCCTTAAACAAAATAAGCCCATCAATTACCATTAAATAATAGAGAATGTTTTTTCTTCGGTGCATGGAATAGGCCACGTAAATGGTCAGGATAAAAGGCAGCACATTAAATAACACCTGTGGCAATCCAAAACCTTTATAACGCGCAAATATGCCTAAAGAAATTAAACCGATAATCAGCAATGGAATCAGAATGCTGAAAATCGTTCTGCGCAGGCCATAACGTACTACAAATGTTCTTAAATGTTTATTGGCATCGGTTGGATAGTCTTTAATATCAAAAATGATTGCATTTACGGTGCAGAACATCCAGTTTTTAATAAATAGCCAGGTCCACAATACAGAATCGTGGTAGCCAACCCCAGTTTCAATTTTAAGCATAATCAGCGGCAGCACATTGGCACAGCAAGCCCATACAAAACCGATTACAAAAGCCTTTAACCAGCCTGTATTGCGCAGATTAAATTTGAGGAAAGATCTGGGCAGTAAACCATAATATAAGCCGCCTGCAGTAATGATGATTAATATTGCTACCCAATAACTGATCGGCAGTCCCATAATATGCTGAAAGTTTCGGTAAAGCAGGTTTATGGCCAACAGCATACAAATAATAAAAAGCACAGCCTGACTCCAGTTAATAAACTGTTTATGTTTGAAGTACCACTGATTGCGCGGATTGGTTGCAGATGGTTTAGTAGAAACCTTATTGTAAGCGTAGGTATAATAGATGGTTGGCGCCAGAAACAGCAACAGGTAGTAATTTAATGAATTAAGTGGCAACCTTAATTGGAAAGTAGCCTCAAGCGTTAGGGCAACAGCCAGAATACCCACGAAGTAGTTTCCAAAAAAAATGAACCTGATAATTTTACCAAACATTTGCCATTGTTTATCGACAGGCAATTTCGGATATATAATTGAATAAGGTAAATAAATAAAACATAAATTACCTTCTATTTAAACTCATGATCAACCGTTTCTGTGGAGAAAAATATACTTGGGGAGAAGTGATTTTCTGTTATCTTGAAACCAATAAGAAAGACCAACAATAACGATATTGACTATAACAGTACTTAAACCCAACCAACTAGAAAAAAATAATATGGAAGAACAAAAAGACGACTTAACTTCACTTATAGGCAACACTCCTAAGGTGACAGGAATTGGTGGCATTTTCTTTTTTTCAGATAATCCACAGGAAACGAAAGACTGGTATGCTAAAAATTTAGGGTTTGAAATGAGCGCTTGGGGCACCTCGAGTTTTGAATCCAGAAACCTCAACAATCCTGATGAGATCGAATCACTTCAATGGAGTCCGTTTAAAAAAGGGGATGAATATTTTTCGCCGTCCAAAAAAGATTTCATGATTAACTACCGTGTACAGAATATTGAAGGGCTCGTAAACAAACTCAAAGAAAACGGTGTAACCATACTCGATGAGGTTGCAACTTACGATTATGGGAAATTTATCCATATTATGGATGGAGAGGGTAACAAGATTGAGTTGTGGGAGCCTAAATAGCATTTTTTGTCATTCTGAACTTTTTGTCATTCTGAACGCAGTGAAGAATCTTAAAGGCAGAGATCTTGAACTTAAAAGGAATTGATCACGGGTGATATTTTGGCGTCAAGGATTCTTCACTGCGTTCAGAATGACAGAGCTCAATAAGTGGTTTTCATAGCAGATGCTGATCCCGAAGATTCGGGACAGCATGACGACCGCATTGTAGAAAGATTTTAAGAAGTCTTTCTATTTCAAATAATTTGAATTTGATTTACAACAAAAAAGCCTCTCAATAAATTGAAAGGCGAATGGTTTGTATTGTGCTTCTTTAACCGTTCCGTTAGGTTAACAGTAGAACCGATATAATATTTATCGCGCGTTTTGGAATATAGAATATAGGTGTAAAACATCTTTAACAACTGTTTAATTATTTTGGGATGTTTATCGTTTTTAGAAATCTTAATAGGACGGTGATTTCTATATGAATTAAAAGCCATCTAATTTTACTAAAGGCTTAGCGGGAAATGATCCCGATCCCAATCGGGACGACCCCTCGGCGTAAACGAGGTGCTCTGAACCAGCTGAGCCAGCTTCAATAAATATCAAACAAAAAAGTCCTTCAGTAAAACTGAAGGACTTGAGTGGGAAATGAGGGGTTCGAACCCCCGACCCCCTCGGTGTAAACGAGGTGCTCTGAACCAGCTGAGCTAATTTCCCTTTTTGGGTGTATTCAAAGTTTTATAAAAAAGCCTTCCAGTTGTACTGAAAGGCTTGGTGGGAAATGAGGGGTTCGAACCCCCGACCCCCTCGGTGTAAACGAGGTGCTCTGAACCAGCTGAGCTAATTTCCCTTTTATAATTTTGTCAAACTTAATGCCCCATCCTCCGTTTGGGAATGCAAATATAGCGCTATAAAACTGTTCTGCAAATCTTTTTTTCTTTTTTTTCAACTTAACAAAGTTTCGAGGATTTTATGCGACTGTACCACCCCGAACGATGCCGTATGTAAGGTATAGAAAACCAATATCTTATCTAACAGAAACCTTCGCTGTGTATTGCTCATTTTTATTTCAGAAATTTTTTCGAGTGGTGTATTAAAAAGCGAAATAAACCCGATGGCATCTTCTAATAGGAGATAATTGGAGTGGATTGGCAGCCTGGAAGTAAACTCTCCCTCCTGCAGATCGAAATAAATCTGATCGTTTCTCCTTTTCTCATTAGGCGAGAAGCCTAGAAAACGGGTAAGTTTTAATAAAAACGACAAATGAAAATTCGGATTGATCTCTTCAATTTCATCAAACCAGGCGATCGAATTAAAAATATAATCGAATAAACTCTCATCGGCTGATTGTTGCCTGATGCTTTTATACAGCACCTCATTTAAAAAAATAACGATACTGGTCTTAATCATATCGTAAGGGATGCTTTTAAAAACAGGCGTTTGCCGAACCTCAGATACCCTTTGGATATTGGTATTTGCTTTATAATAAACCACCATATCCAACAAATGGAGCGATTGCAGCATGTTCATCTTAATCTTGGCTTTTGGCTTTTTAACGCCATTAATGAGGTAAGACTGCATACCGAATTTATCGGTAAGTACCTGCACTACTACACTGCTTTCACTGTAATTGGTGGTCTTTAAAACAATGCCCCTAACTTTGTGCAACATCCGGTTAAAACAATTTTTTCAAAAGTATGTTATTTGTGCAAATTTAATTGCGCAAAAAGTAATCACGTTTTACAAATAAGATTAGTTTTGCCGTTAATATTATTATTAAACTAAGCTGCACATGTGGGTTAAGCTATCGAGATTCATTCTTCAGAACCGTATCGCAATCATCGTATTTTTTTTATTAGGTACAATTTTCATGGCTTATCAGGCCAAAAATGTAAAACTCTCTTATACAGGGAGCAAAATCCTGCCCGTTACGGATAGTGCTTTTGTAAAATATAATGCCTTTAAAAAGACCTTTGGCGAAGATGGAAGTGTAATGGTGGTGGGAATACAATCGCCTGATATTTTTAAAAAAGAAGTTTACAATCAATGGGTCCAGCTTTCTAACGACATTCAGAAATTAAAAGGCATTAAGCAGGTTTTATCATCAGGCAGGATTTTTCAACTGGAAAAAGATACTGTAAACCAAAAATTTGTTTTAAAGCCGCTTCCTGGCGGTCTGGTTAAAACCGACACCGAAATGGATTCGATCAAGAACACCATTTATAGCAACCCTTTTTTCGAAGGACTGGTTTACAACCGTCAGAATGCAACCTTAATGGCCATTACTTTTGATACCAAAATCTTAAATACTGCTGAGCGTAACCCTATTCTAAAAGAAATTGAAGCCAAAGCCAAAGCTTTCCAGGCCGCAACAAAGATACAGGTACATATTTCGGGCTTACCTTATATCCGTACCGCAGTAAGTAAATTGGTAAGTAACGAATTCGTATTGTTTTTGGGCTTATCTATCTTGGTTTCTGCGCTAATCTTATTGTTTTTCTTCAAGAAGTTTTATGCCGTATTCTTCCCTATTTTAGTGGTTGTGATGGGTGTTATCTGGAGTATCGGCACATTGGTACTATTTGGTTTCGAACTTACTATTCTAACAGGGCTGATTCCGCCGCTTATTGTAATTATTGGTATTCCAAACAGTATTTTATTGTTAAACAAATATCAGAATGAACTTAGAAAAGACGGCGATAAACAACGTGCCTTAAGCGTAACCATAGAAAGAATTGCCATTACCACCCTAATTGCGAACATTACTGCGGCGATCGGTTTTGGTGTGTTATACTTTACCGGAAGTGAGCTATTGATGCAATTTGGTAGTGTAGCCTCTATAAACGTAATGATTACCTGGTTAATGTGTTTATGTTTAATCCCAATTATCTTCAGTTATTTGCCAGCGCCTAAACTTAAGGCACAAAACCACGTTGAAGAGGGATTTTTGCATAAATTATTAGTCAAAACCGATACACTGGTACAGCACAAAAGTAGATTGATTTATATCGGAACGATTATCATATCCATCATTGCCTTTATCGGTGTGATGAAAATCAATGTTAATGGTTATGTGGTTGACGATCTGCCTAAAAACTCGGAGATTTTAACGGATTTAAAGTTTTTTGAGAAAAATTTTGAAGGTATTTTACCCTTAGAAGTAAGTGTAGATACGAAGAAAAAGAACGGCGTTTTCAATTTAACGAATCTGAAAAGAATGGAGAAACTGGAAAAAATGATTTCTTCCTATCCTGAGTTTTCGCGTTCCATTTCAGTAAATATGGGCTTAAAGTATGCCACCCAAGCATTTTACAATAACGATTCTACCTTTTTCCGCTTGCCAGATAATTTAGAAAAGAACTTTATCCTGGCCTACATCGCCAATGGTGGCAAAGGAAATGCAAGTTTGTTAACCAACTTTATCAGCAAGGGTAATCAAAGTACAAGGATCAGTTTTCAAATGGCTGATGTTGGCTCAAAACGTTTAGACGCCATTATGGCCGAATTAAAACCGCGGATCGACAGTATTTTGCCTCCATCCAAATTTGATGTAGAACTTACAGGATCGAGCATTATCTTTTCTAAAGGAACAGATTATATGTTAAAGCATTTGGTTGAAAGTATAGCCCTCGCCATCGTATTGATCTCCCTTTTAAGGTTGGCACAATTTAAGAGTTTGGGCATTATGTTTATTTCGCTATTGCCCAACATTGTTCCGCTAATTATTACCGCAGGGATTATGGGTTATTTTGGAATTTCCTTAAAGCCTTCTACCATATTAATTTTTACTATAGCTTTTGGTTTGGCTTCCGATCAGACCATTTATTTCTTAACGCGCTATCAACAGGAATTAAACCTGACCAATTTCAGCGTACCTAAAGTAATTACCGATACCATTACCGAAACAGGCGTGAGCATGACGCACATCGCCTTAATTTTATTTTTCGGCTTCGGAATATTCACCGCCTCCACTTTCGGAGGAACGGTAGTACTTGGCCTGCTTCTATCCATAACCTTATTGGTCGCTTTAATTTTCAATTTAACTTTATTACCAGCGCTGGTATTATGGTTAGATAAAAAGAAAGTAAGAAAACTGATATCTGATGAAGAGTCGGCGAAGAATGCTAGTGAGTTTGACCATTAATCAGTTGGGAGTTTTCAGTTAGCGGTTACATAATAGATATCATTCATAGCCTTGGGTTTAAACCCAAGGCTATTTTTATAAAATCACCAACCCCACATTCCAACCCAACCAACCGGTATATCTCGAATTATTAAAAGAGAAATCTTTATGTTTTTCCTGCAACAAACCAAATTCACCAATTTTGGTATTTTGTTCGGTGTAATACACATTAACCGATGGACCGCCCTGTATGGCTAACCATTTATTTAAACGGATGTTTATTGGCAGCTCAAATTTATTCAGCAGGTTGAGGTAATCCCAGCTCCCTTGGTAAACATATTGGCTACTTATTTCAGGATTTAGTGAAATGCTTTTAAAAAGATTAATTTCCTTGCCAAAACCTAAGCCACCAGAGTATATTTTTTCAGCTGATTTTTTGTTCGTGCCAAACATTAACATATTATATAAACGTTTGCTACCGCCTTTATAAGCCACATTAAAATTAGTGCTTTCATTGGTACTGAAACTAAATTTATGGTAACCTTTTAATGCCACATTGATTAGTCCAATTGAATAACCATCATTTTCATTTGAAACATTTAATATTCCAACTTGAGCACCTTTTAAATTCTTGGCATAATTAAGCACACCTATCTGAAATCCCCTGGCCACATTTGCACTATAATTTCCCAGTACAGCTACATTTATACCGTCCATTTCCTTATTTAAATTGGCAATACCAGCTATCTGTATTCCGCGTGATTTACCACTAACCATGTTTCCGGCAACCCCAACCTGAATACCTGCCTTATTTTCAGAAACCAGATTTAAGGCACCAACCTGAAAACCATTAAAACTTTTCCCGATATCATTTAACCCAAGTGATACCTGCATTCCCCTGAAATCCTGATTTACCTTATTGTAAATTCCACCCAACTGAAAACCTTCGAAACTCTTGCCTACGTGGTTATAAGCCAAGGCAATCTGGGCCGCCCGAACATCGCCTATCACATAATTAAACAGGCCAGCAATCTCCGCTCCACGAACATCCCCCCCGACTAAATTAAAGGCCCCAGCAAACTGAAAATACTGCACATTACTTTTGTTAATATTGAAAACAAAACCAATTTCTCCTCCATCTACCCCCGCACTATAAGCACCAATAACATTAAGCGAAAATTTATTCACCACCTGACCGCTCAATGAGCCATGGGAATTTAAACTAGGGATAAGCGAAAACTGAAACGGGGCTTTTGAGATAAAACCACCGATATTGATCGATTGGATTTTTTGTTGTGCGGTAACCAAAGTATTGCCCAGCCAGGTATTTTCTACATCGCCCAAATTTCCGCGGATAAACCTTTCGCTTGGATTTTCTTTTTTATTGGTAATGTTCACCTCTGCCAGAAAATGGGTAACGGTAGACTTATAATTTTCTTTACTTACTGTTAGCGATATGGGCTGTGTAATGTTTTTTAACCGCATCGAAAAATAGCCGTTCCCATCCGATATTTCAGAAACCAACAGGTTTCGTTCGTAAATACTGGCATCCTGGATCGGTTTATTGGTCTGTTTATCTACCACCTGGCCCGTAATGGTATAAAGTTCGGGGTTACCAACCGATTCGTTAACCAGCAAAACCAGTTCGAGCGGTGCATACCTGATAATCACAAAATTACCCGATTGGCGGTATTCGAACCTATGATTTAATATTTTATCAAGCGTTTCGGCAATATTTAAGTTGTTTTCGCGGATACTGATCAGACTATCTACGGGTAATATATTACTGTTGTAAGAAAACCTGAATCCGCCTTTCTCCTCTATCATCGCCAGTACTGAACTTAGTTTTTGCTGCTCGATATGGAGTGAGATATTTCTGGATAGATTGGATTGTGCTTTTATTAAGGAACTAAAAAAGAGGAGAAAAATAACAGTTATTGTGAGCGTACGCATTGGTTTTTATTTAAGTTTAATTATACCTTGCCCATACTCGACATTTATTTTAAAAGTTTCGGCAATCACATTCAAGATTTCTTTAAGCGATTCATCTTTAAAAGTTGTGCTAATTGGAAGCGCCTTTAATGCGGGATTTACAATAACGATATTGGATTTAAATTTTTGATTAAGTACGGCAACTAATTCGCTAAGCGGTGTGCCATCACAAACCAATTCATTCGAATAATAGTAATTATACAACTTACCCTGATTTTCTCCTTTAGATAAATGCCGCTGATTTTGACTTACCTCTACTTTCTCTCCAGCAGTTAAACGCACACTGTCATTCCGGTTGTTCACCTTAACGATCCCGCTTTCTACAATTACCACAACAGCTGTCCCATCGCTTTTCACATTAAACGCGGTGCCCACAACAGTTACCTGAACATCATTAACACTAATGATAAATGGTTTCGACTTATCGGCGCTTACTTTAAAAAAAGCTTCTCCCTTTAGTTTAACATCGCGGGTTTTATTAAAAAACCCGCCCACGAAAGAAAGTTCAGATTGTTTATTCAAAATTGCAGTAGAACCATCAGGCAACATTTGCGTTAAAGTATTTCCGCCACTATTTACATTTATTTTATTGCCGATTAAATTGTTGTAGAAAAATAAGCCGACACTAAAAAATATAAATACCACAGCTGCCCATCGTAAAATAAATGTATAGCTGATCGTTTTTTTTTCGGTTTCTAAACGAGCATTTAACCGATCTAAAGCCTGATGCTCATCAATTTCGGGATCAATCTGCAGTTTGCTTTTCTCTAGTATCATCCTGAAATCTTCTAGCTGTTTCAGGTGATCTGGATTTGATGCTGCCCATGTTTCAACCTGCTCACTTTCGGGCACAGTAGCCTCTCCAAGCAAGTATTTTGCAAGCAAATCATCGTTAATAGGTGTATAGTTTTTATCCATAAGCTTATTTCAATAAAATAAAAACGAGGATCAGAAAATCTACTACCCTAAGCCGTAAAATCTTTAAGGCCTTGCCCATCTGGTTTTCTACCGTTTTGATAGAAATATTTAGTGCATCGGCAATTTCCTGATATTTCATCTGGTCGAACCGGCTCAACTGAAATACATTTCTGCATTTCTCGGGCAGCTCATTTATCGCCGAATGGATATTCTTTTCCAGTTCTGTTGCCATGATCTCTGTATTTAGGTTTCCTGTATCGCTTTTCACAGCATCGGCATAATGAACGTTAAAATTCGATCTCACTTTTTGATGTTTCAAATAATTTAAACTCTCGTTATGCACCGAACGATAAAGAAATGGTTTTAAAAATCCATCTGTTTTAAGTTGTGCTCTTTTTGTCCAGATGCGTACAAATACATTCTGAACAATTTCTTCGGCATCATCTTTTTCTTTAATTATCGTAAAAGCATAGGCATGCAGGCTTTTGAAATGCTTTAAAAACACTTCGTCGAAAGCCTGTTTATTACCGCTTTTAATTAATCCGATAAGATTGGTGTCGTTACTTTCCAAGCCCGTTAATGATGTTTCTATTTTTATATTAACACAGATAGACACTGATAAACACGGATGCGGGTTAGTCATTTACATAACTCACCGAAGCGTCTTCGACTACGCTGAGACTGACCAACGCTTTGTTTAAGCCAACATCTTTTTAGACAAAACGCTATCTGTGTCCATCATTTTTATCTGTGGTTATGATTAACTCTATGTTGTTAAAATCGATTTCAATTTACGCCTAATTATAATTTCTTTTAAAAAGCCTGGTATAATTTTATCCAACACCACCAAAAAACGATTTGCAAAACCCGGTATAATTTCTTTTTTCCCTTTCAACATACCATCCATTGCTGTTTTGGCAACATAATCGGCTTCTAAGATAGTGGCCTTGGCGAAACCTCTTAACTCATTATTCATCACCAACAGCTCGGGTTTCGTATTAATACCGCCAGGACTAAGCAAACTGATGTGCACATTAGTACCGCTCAATTCAAGCTGCAAACAACGGGTAAAATAACCGATAAAAGATTTGGTTGCCCCATAAACCTGTTTTTTTGGAACGATAAAATGTCCGCCTAAACTGCCAACATTTAAAATATAGCTTGCTGTACTTTTATCGATATGGTTTAAAAACAACCGAGTAAGCAACACCGTATTGGTAATGTTAAGATCGATCTGTGTTCTATAAAAATCGACATTTTTATCTTCAAACCAACTCCAATTCCCTAAACCAGCATTATTGATCAAAACATTTACCTCGATTTTATTCGCCCTTAATTTTTCAAAAATTTCGCTTGCGGAGGTATTTTTGGTCAAATCTATTTCGATACAGAACACCCAACTGTTAAAGTTTACACGCAGGTAATTTGCTAAATGTTCCAGTCCACTATCGGGGAGCGAAACCAATACCAAACCTAAACCACGTTTGGCAGATTCGATAGCGAAAGATTTCCCCAAGCCCTCGCTTGCACCTGTAATCAATACTGTTAATTGTTTCATGTATATTTTTTATATCGTCCTCGTTTGCAACGAGGATGGTTGAAAACCACATTTGCAATGTGGATTATAGCATTATCAAAAGCCGATACAATCGACATTCTCCTGCATCCTCGTTGCAAACGAGGACGATAATCTAATCTAATTAAAGTGATTAATGGTTTTTCCTAAACCTATTGCAAAAGGTGTTATCCGATAATTTAGTTCGGTAATGGCTTTATTGCTCGAATATTGCTGATTACATTTTAACCTATCGGCAAATTCTGGCAGAAAAAACGGGCTAAGGTTAAAAAGTTTCGATTTTAAAGACTCCAGCAAACTGTAAGCTTTAATAATGCCTACCGGGATTTTATACAAACTTCTTTTTTTACCAGTGATCTGCCTTATTGTGCCGAAAAAACTATTAAAAGAAATATCAACCCCACCCAAAATGTAGCGCTCGCCATTCCTGCCATTCTGCATGGCTGCAATATGCCCATCCACCACATCATCTACAAAAGCATAGTTGGCAATTGCTTTTCCATCGCCCGGAATAAAATGCCATGTACCTTTTATATAACCTGTAACCATTTTGCTCACCGTATTACTATCTGTTATTGGTCCATCGCCATATACTCTTGATGGGTTTACAATTACCACTTCCAATCCCTTTTTTACAAATTCTTTCACCTCTAATTCAGCGAGGTATTTTGTGCGTTCGTAGCTGATCGTGAAGCCGACTGCCCTTGGATCGTTTTCTGAAACCGGCAGATTTAATGTTGGTCCCCACACCCCGCAAGTTGAGGTATGCACAACTTTTTCTACACCCAATTTTAATGCACAGCTGAGCACATTTCTTGTTCCAATTACATTCACATCATAAAAATCCTGCTCATTCCGGCACCACATTTTGGCTATGGCTGCAGTATGGTAAACCTGATAACAATCTTTCATTGCGTTTTCTAAACTTTCAGGATCCAAAATATCGCCTTTTACAAACTGGATATTTCGGTGCTGAATAAGAAAGGGATGCTTAACATTTCTGCAAAGTGCCACTACATCGTAGCCCATTTCTGCAAGGGTAAAGCTTAACTTCCGGCCAATAAAGCCTGATGCACCCGTAACCAAAACCCTCAGGTACTTATTTGCAACTGTTTCCATATCAAACCCTTTCCATTCTAATGGTGTACAAAGAGTGATTTACAACGACCAGTTTACATATTCCGTTTTCGAAATGGTAATCGTTATAATTCCCATCGGGAAGATTGATCCGGTACTGATGTGCCCCGTTTTTCTGAATGGGAATAAAACACTGAAAGTTGTCAGAATAAATTTCGGGGATATTAATAGGCTCTTTAGTATACAGTAGCATCATATTATAACTGATGGGCTGATTTATTGTACTGATTTTTTCGCCTGTTTTAAGCTGGTAAACATTATTTATCCAACTTGTTTTCTTAGCCTCTTTTGCATTGCCATTTACTATCCGATTTACATTTGAGCTAAGGAGTTTGCCATTTTTAAAATGTGCTACATCTTCTGTTTCCACATCAATTTTGAAAACGAAACTGGTTTGTACCTTCGAAGTTATTTTTAGATAAACATTATCGCCATCGTCTTTCTGCTGGAAGCACATCTGGCCGATTACTTCGCCATTGCGCTTGATATTGAATTTACTTTGTTGTGCAAAAGCCGATGAAAATGAACAGATAAGAAAGAGCACCGAAGCAACACTTTTTGGATTGATTGGGCTTCTGGAAGAGAATGTTTTGTAGGCTTTTGGAGCAAAATATTTCTTGCAGAGCCAAATAATTAATGCAGGAATCATAGTTATCTCTATTTGTTATTTAGAGTTAATACAACTCACAAGAAATTTACCCCTACGTAGATTTTATTTTTTATAGCCTCGGGTTTAAACCCAAAGGCTATGAGGGTAAAGGTTTATTCGGCTGCTGGCTTTTGATCCTCTTCATCTACCGAAACTTCGACCGTTGGGTCGGTAATGATTTCGGCATTGCCATCATTATCTTTTTTGGCGAATAAAATTGGATATAACAACCATAATGCACCAATGATGATGAGTACACCGGCCAGCATCTGTAAATAGATACTTCCTTTTACCTCATTTGCATCTAAAATTTTATAGGCGATAAAAGAAAGTACGCCAGCTATGAGGATGAAAACGGCTTTCTGCAATTTTAAGAGCTTAATCATGGGTTCTTTCTTTTTAGTGTTACAATATGGATTAAAACAAAAATAAGCCCGATTAGTTCGAGCAAGCCGCAGAAATAAAAAGCATAAAGTACAAAATCCCGGTCTGAAGGGTTTATTACCGCAACAATTGGCAAGGCAATTACGGCAACAATCATCAATGTAAGCCCGATATTAAATAATTTCACATTAAAAGTATTTACATCAAAACTACCAAAATTCAGTCAATTCTGTTAACTTTGCAACCTTTAATTTTTTGAGGTACTTGATTGATGTATAGCGAATTTAAACAATTGGAACTTGCCAAAATAGGGCAAGAAATACTGGATTTTTGGAAAAAGGAAAATATCTTTGAAAAAAGTATTTCTTCCCGTCCTAAATCTAATCCGTTTACTTTTTACGAAGGTCCACCGTCTGCCAATGGCATGCCGGGGATTCACCACGTAATGGCGCGTGCAATTAAGGATATTTTTTGCCGTTATAAAACAATTAAGGGTTATCAGGTTAAAAGAAAAGCTGGCTGGGATACACATGGTCTACCTGTTGAGCTTGGAACTGAAAAGGAATTAGGGATTACCAAAGAGGATATTGGTAAAACTATTTCCATTGAAGATTATAACGAAGCCTGTAAAAAAACAGTAATGCGTTACACTGATGTGTGGAACGACTTGACCGAAAAAATGGGCTATTGGGTAGATATGGATGATCCATACATTACCTATAAGTCGAAATACATGGAATCGGTGTGGTGGCTTTTGAAGCAGATTTACGATAAAGGATTAATCTATAAAGGTTATACTATCCAACCTTATTCTCCAAAAGCCGGAACAGGATTGAGTTCGCATGAGGTAAATCAGCCTGGCGCTTACCGAGATGTTACAGACACAACGATTGTTGCTCAATTTAAGGCGATAGCAAATACGTTACCTCCGTTTCTACAAGCATTTGGAGATATTTACCTGATGGCCTGGACTACTACCCCATGGACTTTACCATCAAACACGGCTTTAACGGTTGGACCAAAAATCGATTATGTTTTGGTCAAAACGTTCAACCAATATACTTTCTTGCCAACAAATGTAATTTTGGCAAAAAATCTGGTTGGCAAGCAGTTTAGTAAAATTTTCTTTGAAAGCAACGAAGTTGAAGATTTTACAAATTTTAAAGCTGGTGATAAAAAAATCCCTTATCAAATACTTGCCGAATGCAAAGGAAGTGAGTTGGTTGGCATTAGATATGAACAACTATTAACTTACGCATTGCCATACCAAAATCCTGAAAATGCGTTTAGAGTAATTTCTGGAGATTTCGTAACTACTGAAGATGGTACCGGTATTGTTCATACTGCCCCTACTTTTGGCGCGGATGATGCTAAAGTAGCTAAAGAAGCTAATCCGGAAGTACCACCAATGTTGGTATTAGACGAGAATGATACCCCCGTTCCATTAGTAGATTTACAGGGTAGATTCACTAAACATGTTGGTCCTTTTGCAGGCAAATATGTAAAGAACGAATATTACAATGCTGGCGAAGCACCTGAAAAATCGGTTGATGTAGAAATTGCTATTTTATTAAAAGAAGAAAATAAAGCTTTTAAAGTAGAAAAATATGTTCACAGTTATCCACACAGCTGGAGAACTGATGAGCCACTTTTATATTATCCTTTAGATTCGTGGTTTATTAAAGTTACAGATGTTAAAGACAGAATGTTCGACCTTAATGAAACCATTAACTGGAAACCAAAATCAACTGGCGAGGGTCGTTTTGGAAACTGGCTAAAAAATGCTAACGATTGGAATTTATCACGTTCGAGATATTGGGGAATTCCTTTGCCAATCTGGAGAACTGAAGATAAAAAAGAAGAAGTGTTAATTGGTTCTGTTGAGGAACTTTACAATGCCATTGAAAAATCTATAACAGCTGGCTTCCAAAAAGAAAATCCTTTTAAGGGGTTCGAAATCGGGAACATGTCTGAAGAGAATTATGATCTGATCGACTTACATAAAAATGTGGTCGACAAAATTACTTTAGTATCTCCATCAGGCAAACCAATGAGCCGCGAAAGTGATTTAATTGATGTTTGGTTCGACTCTGGTGCTATGCCTTATGCGCAGTGGCATTACCCTTTTGAAAACAAAGAAACAATTGATGGAAATGAAGATTTTCCTGCAGATTTTATTGCCGAAGGTGTAGATCAAACCCGTGGCTGGTTTTATACCTTACATGCGATCTCTACATTGGTTTTTGATAAAGTAGCGTACAAAAACGTGGTTTCGAATGGGCTGGTACTAGACAAAAACGGGCAAAAAATGTCTAAACGTTTGGGCAATGCTGCTGATCCATTCCAAACCATTAATGAGTATGGTGCTGATGCCACGCGTTGGTACATGATTTCTAATGCAAATCCCTGGGACAACCTAAAATTTGACATTGATGGAATTGCTGAAGTGCGCCGTAAATTCTTCGGAACACTTTACAATACCTATGCTTTCTTTGCCCTTTACGCTAATATCGATAAATTCGAGATCGATAAAAATAATTTAAGCAAAGTTGAAGACAGAACGGAATTAGACCGCTGGATTTTATCGTTATTGCAAACCTTAATCAACGAAGTTGATGAGAGTTACAACACGTACGAACCAACGAAAGCTACCCGTGCTATTCAGGCTTTTGTTGATGAACATTTGAGTAACTGGTACATCAGGTTAAGTCGCCGCCGTTTCTGGAAAGGCGAAATGACCGACGATAAACGTGCAGCTTACGAAACATTATATACTTGTTTAGAAACCTTGGCACAGTTGATGAGTCCTGTTGCGCCTTTCTTTGCCGATTGGTTATACAGAAACTTAACTGTAACTGATGCCCAAGCAGAACAGTCGGTACATTTAACTTTATGGAAAGAGGCTGATCAAAGTTTGATTGATACCGATTTGAACGAGCGTATGGTTTACGCTCAGGATATTTCATCGATGGTTTTATCGCTGCGTAAAAAATCGGGCATCAATGTGCGTCAACCACTTGAGAAAATCTTAATCCCATCTTTAAGTGGCGATTTCGAACAAAAAATATCAAAGGTTGCAGATTATATCCTTTCTGAAACGAATGTTAAACATATCGAGTTCATTACAGATACGCATGGTATCGTTAAGAAAAAGCTGAAACCAAACTTCAAATCTTTGGGTAAAAAAGTTGGAAAAGATATGAGCCTGGTTAAAGAGGCTTTAGAAAATTCAAATCAGGATGATATCCAACGTTTAGAAAATGATGGCTTCATAATCGTAGTTGGTAATAATGGTGAAGAATTTACCATCAATTTAAATGATGATGTTGAGGTTTTTGCCGAAGATATTCCGGGATGGCAGGTAACCAACCTGGGCAGTTTAACTGTTGCTTTGGATGTTACCATCTCAGAAGAGCTGAAACAAGAAGGTATTTCTCGCGAATTGGTTAACCGTATCCAAAACTTGCGAAAAGAATTAAACTTTGAAGTAACAGATAGGATTAAAGTTTCGTTACAAAATGATAACTTGGTGGCCGGCGCAGTTGCCAAAAACAAGGATTACATTTGCGCGGAAATATTGGCCGATGAATTTGAATTAACAGATACTGTAAATAATGCAAACAAAATCGTTATCGACGATGTTGAGTTAAGCATTTCAGTAACTAAAATATAAATCCATATATTAGAAAATTAGAAAAAGAACATGGAAAACAGCAACAAAACACGCTACTCAGACAGTGAATTACAAGAATTTAAAGAATTAATTCAAGATAAATTACGCATGGCGAAAGAGGAACTTAACTCTTTAACCACTTCTTTGAGTAATCCAAACGCAAACGGAACAGAAGATACTTCAGGTGCGTACAAAACATTAGAAGACGGTTCTGCAACAATGGAAAAAGAGCAGATCAATCAATTGGCTGCACGTCAGAAAAAATTTATTGACAACCTGGAGAATGCATTGGTGCGTATCGAGAACAAAACTTATGGTATTTGCCGCGAAACCGGAAAATTAATCCAAAAAGAACGTTTACGCGCTGTTCCTCATGCAACTTTAAGCATGGAAGCTAAATTAAAGCAGAGTTAATGAAAGGCTATACAAAACCTTTAATTGTTATCTTTTTAGTTTTACTGGCCGATCAGCTGGTTAAAACATGGGTTAAAACGCACATGTACCTTGGTCAGGAGTTCCATATTATTGGCAAATGGTGTATTATCCATTTTACCGAAAATAATGGGATGGCCTTTGGGATGGAGTTTGGTGGTGAATTTGGCAAATTGGCCTTATCACTTTTCCGTATTGCCGCTGTTGCAGGAATTGGCTATGGCTTACATTATCTAATTAAGCATAAATATCACCGCGGTTTAATTCTAAATGTTGCACTGATTTTTTCTGGCGCACTAGGAAACATTATCGATTCTGTATTTTACGGAAAGATTTATGGTTACGAAAGCTGGTTTCACGGTCGTGTAGTAGACATGTTCTATTTCCCGATTGCAGAAGGACACTTCCCTAGCTGGGTGCCAATTTGGGGAGGCGAAGAGTTTGTTTTCTTCAGACCTGTTTTTAACCTTGCAGACGCAGCCATTTCAGTTGGCGTGATACTGATCCTCATCTTCCAGAAAAACTACTTTAAAGAAGACGTAAAAGACGATGTGAGCATCAACAGTGAAATTGTAGAAGATTAAATAAGCGATTCGTCATGCTGAACTTGTTTCAGCATCTATCTTAGGAAGACCCTGAAATAAATTCAGGGTGACGAAAATACAAAACAGCCCATTTCTTAACTGAGGTGGGCTGTTGTTTTTCAATGAATTCGTCATTGCGAGGAGGCTTTTCAGCCGACGAAGCAATCTCTATTGTTTGGAAAGCAGGTACAGCAGCAAATATTTAAGCTGCTTCCCGCTATCCTTTTTGCCAATGTAGTTTGTGCTTAGCTTCGGTTTCTTCATAAAAAAAGGAGCAGAATTAAAACGCATTGGCATTCATACTATCGGGTTTAGTAACTTTGGATGCTGCAGGAAGAAAAAATCAAAGTACCTACTGGTCCTCCTGAATTTATTTCAGGATCTTTCACGTTAAGTATAAAACAAAACAATGATCAACTTCCTCGATATATCTTATTTACAGTTAGGCAATGAAAGGCAAAAGAAGGCTTATCAGGTGCTAACTGATAATGAAATTATAGAAAAGCTTGCTCCTTACCATCCAATACTTGTGGGCACCATTCCGATCAATATCGATATCGAAAACAGCGATTTGGATATTATTTTCGAAGTTTCTGATAAAATGAATTTATCGACAAATTAAATGCGCTGTTTGGATCTGAAAAAGACCTCACCATTCATGAAAGCATCAAATTCGATGCGATTAAAGCGAATTTTATCATCGATGGTTTCGAAATAGAAATATTCGGACAAAATACCCCAACTACGCAGCAAAACGCTTATCGGCATATGCTCATTGAACACAAATTACTCTCAACAAAAGGTGAAAAATTTAGGCAGGACATCATTGATCTCAAAAACCAAGGTTATAAAACGGAGCCCGCATTTGCTAAATTACTGGGGCTTGGGGGAGACGCTTATGAGGAATTATTAAAATTAGGATATTAGCGGGACTAGGGTAATGAGGCGTATCGTCATTCCCAACTTGATTGGGAACCACGGAGTGCTCATGAATGCCACTGAAAAAAGGAAAACTTATGAATAATCGTAATGCCCTGGTAGGGCTTGTAGGTTGCATTAAGATTCCCACCTGCGCGAGAATGACGGCCGATTATACAAATACCCAATTCTCATCTGGGATCTGTATTTCATCATATCGTACTTAAAATATTATATTTGGAATACAAAAACCAAATATATCATGAAACTTTACTACGCCTTTTTATTATTAGTTATTATGAGCAGCTCAGCATTTGCTCAAAAAAGCCTTTTTAACGGAAAAAATCTAAACGGTTGGCATGTAGATGTACCTGCAATGGATAAAAAGCCTGACACTATTAATCCATTTATTGTACGCAATGGTATGTTGGTAAGTCTGGGTACACCAGGCGGGCACTTGATAACCGATAAAATTTATAAAAATTACCAGTTAACTGTACAATACCGCTTTGCTGGCAAACCAGGTAATTGTGGTGTTTTAGTTCATGCATCAACACCAAGGGCACTGTATGGAATGTTTCCAAAATCGCTGGAAGTCCAGATGCAACATAAAGATGCTGGCGATTTCTGGTGCATCGAAGAAGACATTATAGTACCCGATATGGTTACCAGACGTGGGCCTCAAGAAAACTGGGGTGTAAATGGGAATAAACTCCGCAGGATTAAAAATTTAACAGATGATAGTGAAAAACCTCTTGGCGAATGGAATACCATGGTTATTCAATGTTTAAATAACGAAGTTAAAGTTTGGGTAAATGGCACCATGGTAAACTATGGTACAAATTGTACTGCAAGTAGCGGGCAAATTGCTTTACAGGCAGAAGGTAGTGAAGTAGAATTTAAACAATTAGATTTAAAACCAATTAAGGCGTTGTCTAAATAAGAAAAGTGCTTTAGCTCAATCCTTAAGGCACAAACAGATCAGATAACCTACAAAATAAGCGAGCAGATCGTAAACGCTAAAGTAAGTGCCCAATATAGTGCTCATTATTTTATTATTCTCCCAACCAAACCAGGTAACATAATTTACCTTTTGGAGAAACTCAATTACGAAAGAAAAAATTAAGACACCTAATGCTAACTGCTTATTATTGGTTTTAAGGAAAATCCTAAAGAATGCATAAATCAAGATAACAACCAATACGTCGCCACCAAAAGGTCTGATAAATGCATCATGAAGGTATTTGCCAATTAAGATTTCCACGATGAATATCGCCAGGAAAATAAAGAGGAATTTTGAGTTGAACGTTAATTTCATTTTTCAGGTATAAAAAAAGAAGCCAAGTTTTTATAGCACATTAGCCATCAAAACTTGACTTCTTTATCTTGAATTTCTATAAAGATTTAAGTCCCCCTTTAGGGGATTTAGGGACTAGATACCTAATAATAATCTAGCCGGATCTTCTAACAATTGTTTCACACGAACCAAGAAACCAACCGACTCGCGTCCATCGATAATTCTGTGATCGTAAGATAAAGCAACGTACATCATCGGACGGATTACCACTTCACCTTTTTCAGCTACCGGACGCTCAACAATGTTGTGCATACCTAAAATAGCCGATTGTGGCGCATTGATAATCGGAGTCGACATCATTGAACCAAATACACCACCGTTAGTGATAGTGAATGTTCCACCAGTCATTTCTTCGATGGTTAATTTGCTATCACGTGCTTTTAAAGCCAATTCTAAAACAGATTTTTCAATCTGCGCTAAAGTCATGCTTTCTGCATTACGGATTACCGGAACCACTAACCCTTTTGGTGCAGAAACAGCAATCGAAATATCAGCAAAGTCATTGTAAACCAATTCTTCACCTTCAATACGACCATTAACCGCAGGAAAATCTTTTAATGCTTCGGTAACTGCTTTAGTGAAAAAGCTCATGAAGCCTAAACCAACACCAAATTTTTCTTTAAACTGATCTTTATATTTTCCGCGTAAATCCATAATTGGCTTCATGTTAACTTCGTTAAAAGTTGTCAACATTGCGGTTTCATTTTTAACAGCAACTAAACGTTTTGCAACCGTTCTACGTAGTGGAGACATTTTCTCACGACGTTCGCCACGGCTACCTGCAGGAGCAGCAGCAACAACTGGAGCACTTGCTTTTGGTGCTTCTGGTTTTTTACCCGCCTCAGCCTTAACAGCATCGTCTTTAGTAATACGACCATCAACACCAGTACCTTTTACAGCAGCTGCATCAATTCCTTTTTCTGCAAGAATTTTACCAGCAGCAGGAGAAGGAGTTCCTGTAGCATAGCTTTCGCCTGATTTTTCGGCAACTGGAGCTGCAGTTTTATCTTCAGCGACAACAGCCTTTTCTTCAGCTTTTGGTGCATCAGCTTTCGCCGGAGCTGCACCACCATCTTCAATTTTACAAACTACTGCACCGATGGCTAATGTATCGCCTTCGGCTGCTATGGTTTTTAAAGTTCCAGCTTGTTCTGCAGTTAATTCGAATGTTGCTTTATCCGATTCTAATTCGGCAATAACTTCATCCATTTCAACAACATCGCCATCGTTTTTTATCCAACGTGATAAAACAACTTCGGTTATCGACTCACCAACAGGTGGAACTTTTATCTCTAAACTCATTTTTGTAATGTTATGTTTTTTATCTTCTAATAATCAATATCAAACGCCACGCTCCAAACGCTTAGCGCAATGCACCTAATCGATCTGAACTAATTTTTTTGTTGCTTTTTTGGCGATATCCTTTACATCATCCGTTACCGAAATCTCTAAAGCTTTTGCTAAAATATAAGCCTGTTGATTAGCATGCTGTTTTGCAAAACCTGTTGCGGTACTGCTGCTTTCTCTTCGCGAAATTACATCAATGCCTTTTAATGCTGTTTTGTACAACCTGCGGAACAAATATGGCCATGCGCCCATATTCTCTGGTTCTTCTTGTACCCAGAAAACTTCTTTAGCATTTTTATATTTCTTCTGGATGGCTTCCATCTGATCAACCGGAGTTGGATACAGTTGCTCTACACGAACCAGGGCTACATGTTTCAATTTATCAGCCTGTTGTTTCTCCAGTAACTCGTAGTAAATTTTACCGCTACAGAAAACTATACGTGTTACATCTGCAACTTTAACATTTACATCGTCAATTACTTCTTTAAAACCACCTTCGGTAAATTCTTCTAATTTAGAAACACAAGCAGGGTGGCGCAATAAACTTTTAGGCGTAAATACCACCAAAGGTTTACGGAAATCGCGTTTAAACTGACGGCGTAAAACGTGGAAGAAGTTTGCTGGGGTAGTACAGTTTGTTACCTGCATGTTGTAGTCGGCACAAAGCTCCATAAAACGCTCAATACGTGCTGATGAGTGCTCTGGTCCCTGACCTTCGTAACCGTGAGGCAATAACATTACCAAACCATTTTCGCGTTGCCATTTGGTTTCGGCACTTGCAATGTACTGATCGACAACAATTTGCGCTCCGTTAAAGAAATCGCCAAATTGTGCTTCCCAGATGGTTAAAGCATTCGGGTTTGCCATGGCATAACCATACTCGAAACCTAAAACGCCATATTCTGACAAGTGTGAATTGTAAATATCGAAAGCCGCTTGTTGATCTGAAATATTTGCCAATGGTACATATTCTTCCTCACTATCTTCAAGCGTTAATACCGCATGACGGTGAGAGAATGTTCCCCTCTCTACATCCTGACCGCTTAAACGAACACGTTTACCTTCTGATAACAAAGTACCATAAGCCAATTGCTCGCCCATTGCCCAGTCGAAAACATTGGTTTCGTTAACCATTTTGCCACGTTCAGCAAATAGTTTTTCGATTTTTTTGAAGAACTTTTTATTAGATGGCAAAGCTGTAATACGCTTACCAATTTCCAATAAAGTAGACTTTTTAACCGCAGTGACAGGAGAAGATTCGAAATCTTTAGGTGTAGCCATGCGCAGATCTGCCCATGCACCACCAAATTTAACTTCGGCATTACCTGCAACAAATTCTTTAGCTTCGTTTAAGCGTTCCTGCAAAATACCACGGAAATCTTTTTCCATTTCTTTTGCCAAACCGGCTTCCAACTTACCCTCTTTGGTTAACTGATCGATATAAATTTCCCTTGGATTAGGGTGTTTTTCGATTGTTTTGTATAATAATGGCTGGGTGAATTTAGGCTCATCAGACTCATTGTGACCGAAACGACGGTAGCAAAGAATATCGATAAAAACGTCGTTTTTATATTTCTGACGATACTCCATTGCCAGGTTAATTGCATAAACCAAAGCCTCAGGATCATCACCATTTACGTGGAAAACCGGAGATAAAGTTACTTTGGCAATATCGGTACAATAAGTACTGGTACGTGCATCTTTATAATTGGTGGTAAAACCAATCTGGTTATTAATTACCAGGTGAATAGTTCCACCGGTTTTGTAACCTTCAAGGCCTGCCATCTGGATTACTTCGTAAACAATACCTTGTCCGGCAACTGATGCATCACCATGAATCAAAATTGGCGCTAAACGACTGTTATCGCCACCATATTTGAAATCGATTTTTGAGCGGCTCATGCCTTCTACCACACCATCAACAGTTTCTAAATGCGATGGGTTAGGACATAAACTTAAGTGAACACTTTTACCCGAAACGGTAGTTACATCCGTAGAATAACCTAGGTGGTATTTTACGTCGCCACCAAATGGCGTATCTGGGTTGTAGCTTTTACCTTCAAACTCAGCAAAAATATCTTTATATGTTTTTTGCATGATATTGGCTAACACGTTTAAACGACCGCGGTGTGCCATACCAATTACAAATTCTTCGATACCTAATTCAGCACCTTTTTCAATTACTGAATCCAAAGCAGGGATTAAAGCTTCTGCTCCTTCTAACGAGAAACGTTTTTGGCCTAAAAATTTGGTGCCTAAGAAATTTTCGAAACTTACCGCTTCGTTTAATTTCCGGAGAATGCGCTTTTTCTCATCGATTGAGAAATTAGGGGTATTACGTGCACTTTCCATTTTTTGCTGAATCCAGTTCAACACTTCAGGTGTACGTAAAAACTTATATTCTGCACCGATTGAGTGTGCGTATGTTTGTTTTAAAAAGGCTACAATGTCTTTCAATTTTGCCGCGCCGATACCAATCTCAACACCAGAGTTGAAAACGGTTTCTAAGTCAGCATCCGATAATCCAAAATTTGCAAGATCTAATGTTGGTAAATGTTTACGCCTTTCGCGAACCGGATTGGTGTGCGTAAATAAATGACCACGGCTACGATAGCCATCAATCAGATTTAAAACATTAACCTCTTTTAAAAATTGTTCGGGAGTTTCCGCTGTTACTGCAGGCGCTTCCGATCCTCTTCCAAAATCGAAACCTTCAAAAAATTTCTGCCAACCAAATTCAACAGACTCGGGATCTTGTTGATAAGATTGATATAAAGACTCTATATATTCGGCGTTTGCGCCATTAAGATAAGATAATTTATCCATTATTAACTGTTTACTATAAGCATTACAAAATTAGAATTTTACCTTATATAAATGGCAAAAATCTCGATTAAAATGAGAATTATTGAATGACAAAATTATTGAATGAGAGAATAACAAAAATACCGCTTGTATTAGTCGATAAAATTTCAATTCCATCATTCAATACTCTATCATTCAGTCCTTACAACTATGATGCCCAAGTTAAGGAGTAATTGCCTTTTGGGTCGAGGTTTTTGATATTTTTATCTATGTCGAAAACACTTTTTGATTTCTGATCGTTACCTACACCTGCTACATTGGCCCAGTTCCCCCAATTACTTGCGGGATTATAATCAATCAGCTTTTCTTCAAAATATGCTGCGCCAAAAATCCAGCTTACTTCTAAATTATTGATCAGGTATAAGGCAGCGGTTTGTCTGGCGATATTAGAGATGAAACCAGTCTGATTTAACTCTGTCATCACTGCATCTACCACAGCAAAACCTGTTTGCGCATTTTTCCATTTACTAAAATTATCCTGCTCATTCACAATGTCAACCAGTCCCTGGCTGCCAAATCCATCCGGACTAAAAAAAGTATTGCCATATTTTTTAAACATGAAACGGAAATAATCTCTCCAAAGCAGGCCTAATAAAATATGATTGAACATGGCTTTTGTATTGGGCACACCTTCCATCTTTTTAATTTCCCAGTATACTTTCCGTGGCGATAAACTACCCATGGCCAGCCATGCCGATAGTTTTGAAGCCAGAATTAAATTCTTGGTTGTTGCAGCCTGCTGCATCGCCACAATCACTTTTTGGAGATGAGCCAAACCTTCCGCTTCGCCACCAACAAATTCAAAATCAGAACGTTGGTCTTTTTGCTGTGGCAACAGATTAAGATCTTCTAATGAAGATAATGTTCCCCAGTCAATCACTTCGGCTACATTAATCCGATCAGGTGCCGAAAAACAGGGCTTGATAATCGAATCGCGTTCAATTTTCTTTTTAAACTGGTTAAAGGCGTCGGGAATATCTTTAATGGGAAAAGGGAGGTCTTCCTTATTATATAAGGTATGGCCGATAAAATGTTTCAGGTTGATGCGTAATTTCCAAAGTGCATTTTCTACCAAAGTTGAAACATGCGTTTCTTCGCGTGCCACTTCACGGTGATGGTAAACTTCGGTAATCTCATATTCCTGAACGAGTTGAGGAATAATATCTTCGGGGTTGCCTTCGGCTATAAGCAAGTTACCGCCAATCTGTTTTAAAGAATTGCGTAATCCTAAAACACTTTCTAAAATAAATTGTGCTCTAATATTACCTGTTTTTAACGTACCGTATTTTGTTTCGCCAAAAGAACGGCGATCGAGAATGTAAACAGGCAAAATTGAATCAGATTTAGCAATCGCCTCGACCAGCATTTCATTGTCATGCAAGCGAAGATCATTTCTAAACCAGACTAAAATTTTTTTGGACATCTTTTATCGAAAAGGGTGTAAGAACGCGTTTACAAATTTATCTTATTTTTCTTCTTCATCAAACCCCTAAATAATTCTTTACAAATAGGTAACAAAAGAATTAGAACTGAATTAATATCGTTTTAAATGAAGCCATAAAAACCCTTTTGTATCTTTACTGTTTTAAAAAGATGGCTAAGAAGATTCTGATTACCGGGGCTACAGGACTTGTGGGTACTGAGCTGAAAAAACATTTACTAAACAAGGGATATGAGGTGAACACACTTTCGAGAAAGAAAGGCAAAAATCCGAATAATTTTGTGTGGGATGTTTACAAAGGAACTATTGATGCTGACTGTTTGAATGGTGTAGATGCCATTATCCATTTAGCGGGAGAACCTGTGGCCGATAAAAAATGGACCAACGAACGCAAAAAACAGATCATCGATAGCCGTGTAAAATCAACAGAATTACTCTTTAAAACCATTAAATCAAAACCCGACAATCAGCTAAAATCGTTTATTTCTGCTTCGGCAGTTGGTTTTTATGGCGATTGTGGTGATGAAATTTTAACCGAAGAAAGTCCAAACGGTTACGGATTTTTAGCCGAATGCTGTAAACTTTGGGAAGATGCTGTAGACCAAGGTAAAAAGCTAAGCCTTAGGATTGTAAAACTCCGTACCGGAATCGTTTTAAGCAATCATGGCGGCGCCTTACCGCAACTCGATAAACCGGTTAAGTTATTTGCCGGAGCAGCTTTAGGTACAGGTAAACAATGGACTCCATGGCTGCATATTGATGATATGGTAGAAATGTACATCGAAGCCATCAAAAATCTTAAAATGGAGAATTGTTATAATGCCTGTGCTCCTTTTCCAGTTACCAATAAGGCGCTAACCAAAGCCATCGCTAAACAGCTGCATCGTCCTCTTTGGCCGATCAAGGTTCCAAAAAAGGCACTGGAATTGTTATTGGGAGAACGTGTTGAAGCTGTTTTAATGAGCAACAATACCTCAGCTCAAAAAATTTTAGATGCAGGATTCAAATTTAAATTCACCCATTTGGAGGATGCTTTGAAGGATCTGTACAAATAGGGTTAATCGACGCTAAACTCCAAACGCTGCCCTAATTGTTCAAATCTTCAAAATAATTTAGTTGCTTATAACTTCCCTTCAATGACTTCAATATCCATTTTCTGGTTTCGCCGCGATTTACGTTTAGCAGATAATGCTGCCTTATATCATGCACTTAAAAGTGTTTATCCGGTTTTACCATTATTTATTTTTGATCAGAACATATTGGATAAACTTCCAATAGCTGATGCCCGCGTAACTTTCATTTACCAAACCATTGAGAATTTAAAAAAAGAACTTCAGCTATATGGGTCAGATTTATTGGTAAAATATGGCAAGCCCGAAAAAATATGGTCAGAGATTTTAAAGGAATATGATGTTAAGGGTGTATATACCAATCATGACTATGAACCTTATGCCCGCGAACGTGATGATAACATGGCCGAATTTTTAACCAGCGAAAAAATAGCCTTCAAAACATACAAGGATCAGGTTATTTTTGAAAAAAACGAAATCCTAAAAGCAGATAAAACACCTTACACTGTTTTTACCCCTTTTTACAAACAATGGCATGCCAAGCTTAACGATTTTTATGTGAAGGCTTATCCTACTAAAAAATACTTCGAAAATTTACTTAAAACTGAGCATTTGCCCGGTGTAACGCTAAAAGAAATGGGCTTTGAAAGAAGCGAACTGGACTATCCGAAAAACAGCTATAAAAACAAACTCGATGATTATGCAAAAGAACGTGATTTCCCTGCGCTTGATGGCACCACACATATCGGACTGCATTTGCGTTTTGGAACATTAAGCATCAGAAAAGCTGTAAAGGATGCATTGGAAGCAAAATCGACTGTCTGGCTTTCAGAATTGGCATGGCGGGAATTTTATATGACCATACTCTGGCACTTCCCCTACTCCGCTTTCGATTCTTTTAAAAAACAATACGATAAAATTAAATGGCGCAACAACGAAGATGAGTTTAAGGCTTGGTGCGAAGGCAATACGGGCTACCCCATTGTAGACGCTGGCATGAGGCAGCTCAACCAAACCGGCTGGATGCACAACCGTGTACGCATGATAGTAGCGAGTTTTTTAACCAAACATTTACTTATAGACTGGCGCTGGGGAGAGGCTTATTTTGCTGAAAAATTATTGGACTACGAAATGGCAAGCAATGTAGGCGGCTGGCAATGGGCCGCCGGATCAGGGAACGATGCCGCACCATACTTTAGGATTTTTAATCCTGAACTTCAAACCAAAAAATTCGACCCCAGGTTCGACTATATTAAAAAGTGGGTATCAGAATTTGGGACAAAAAAATATGCCCAACCAATAGTTGAGCATACATTTGCAAGAGAAAGGGTTTTAAAAGTTTTTAAAGAGGCTTTATCTAATTCGTAACCTTTACAATTTCAATATCGAAATCTAATGGAGATACCCCGTTAGCTAAATCAGCAGGGATAATCAAACGAAGCTTTCCCCCGGCAGTTACTTTTCCTGGCAATATTAACTGCCACCCTTTATATAAATTACTCAGAACATCAGTAAAAGTTCCATCGGTACTGCTTTGTAAAACAGTTCCATCTAAATAGCGAACGGTGTAGTTAGCAACTATTGTAGAGTTCACATTAATTACGTCTGTTCCTGTTCCAGGGGTGGTAATGCTATAGCGTGCTCTGGAAGGATCTTTAATCAGTGTTAAATTATTGTTGGTAATAAATTTATTGATCTCAAATTCGTCTATTTCATGTCTTTTCGCTCCAGCATATATCCCTAAATCAACAAGGATATTTTCATTCGAACCAATATTTAAAAAACTTACCCCGTTCCTCCCAAAAGCCATACTAGAAGGCATAATTAAAGTTGCCTTGCCTCCTCTGTTCAATTTGGTTAACACTTCTCTAATAGGTGTAAATACATACGATACGTTATTAATGGTAAATCGATCTGTATAACCCAAAAAGGTTCCTGGAATCATTAAATCAGATGTTTGATTTAGCACCTGGCCGGATAAGGTTTTAAAGATATATGAATAATAAACCGAATCTTGGTTTGCAACACTTGCACCAGAACCTACGTCGGTGAGTTTATAATAATAGCCTTTTGTATCTTTAGTGAAGGTAAGATTATTCTTTTTAAGATAAGCCTGGATAGCGGCATCATCTACACTTTCAATAGACTCATATTCCTTTTTACATGAGCAGAAGATTGTAGTAGCCAGTAAAAGTGCGAATAGGCTAAGTTTAGTAAATTTGTTCATTTATTATTGTACGTCTGTAAGTGTTATAGTAAAATCGAGTATTGAATTTGCCGGAACCAAAGCTGAAGGTGATTGTGTCCCATAAGCGTAATAAGAAGGTATTATCAATCTGATCTTACCCCCTTTTTGTATTTTTGGAATCCCAAATTGCCAGCCTACAATAACGTTTCCGAGTAGAAACGAGGTTGGGGTTCCTTTGGTACTATCAAAAATAGTTCCGTTTAATAATCTCCCTTCATAATCTGAAGTGATTTTTGTAGATGCTTTATACTCTACACTTCCCGTCCCAGGCTCTAATATCTGATAAAATATACCACTGGCATCTTTCGTAGCCGGGATATTATTAGTCTTAACAAAAGCACTTATTGCAGCAGTATCGGCCTTAAATTGTGGAGTAGGGTCGTAATCATCAACCGGCACATTTTTCTTACAGGCTGCTAAGCACCCTGCAAAGCAGATCATGAGTATAAAATATTTAAACTTAACCATCAATCGCAAAAATAAGCTTTTAATACGGATGCTACAATTTTTAACCTATTTTAACAATTTTAAGGAGCTTAAAGGTAAAAGCAAAAAGACTAGAGCGGCATTTTAGTTTGAATTTAGTCTTTACGCTTATTGCGCATTAGACAGCTTTATGGTAAAATCTAATACAGCGTTACCTGGGATAGGGCCTACCGAACTGCTTCCATAACCCAAGCCAGGTGGAACGATTAATCTTATTTCTCCACCTTTTTGTATTTTAGGGATACCGATTCTCCAACCTGATATTAGTTCGGCAAGATTGAAGGTCTGCTCTTTGCCATCGCCATTATCAAATACAGTTCCATCTAATAACCTACCTTCATATTTAATGGTTATTTTGGTGTTATTTGGATAAGTGAACGATCCCGAGCCAGGTTTAATGATCTGATAATATAAGCCAGAATCGTCTCTAACTGCATTAATATTATTTTGTTTGATGAAATCGGCAATTTGTTTTTCAGGGTCTTCATTTTTTTTGCAAGACGAAACCATAGTTACACATAAAAGAAGTATCGGAAGTAATCTAAATTTAAACATGCGCGAAAATAGGATTTTAATAACGCAACCTTAAAAACTAAGCTAATTTTTCAAATATGATGAAGCATAAAGCTAAGCTTTCATCGGTTGCAACAGCACCTTTACACTATATCTTTTTCCACTTCTGTCATGCTGAGGTACGAAGCATCTGTTTCATCGGTTTCAGATGCTTCGTGCCTCAGCATGACAGCATATTGTTGATTCTGCAAGAAAAAGGATAACGCTTTAATCAGCACTAATTATTCAGGTTTTGCGGTCCTGTTAACCCGAATCTCTGAACCTTAATTTCACAAACAAAAAAGGTTTAGCGCCTGAGTTAATGCACCCAAACCCTAAACCTTAAACCCCCTACCCTAAACCTACCTTAAAAAATATACTTATTTGCCTCAATAAGCTGTTGGGCAACTCTTTGACGGGCATCTTTAACATTAAATGGTTCTACTTTAGTAAAACGGCGTAAACCAACAAGCATCATACGTTGCTCATCACCTTCGGCAAATGCCCAAAGCGCTTCTTTACCCGCTTTGGCTATGCCATCAACTGCTTCTACCAAATAAATTCTTAATAGATCTAATTGGCCTGCAACCGCTTCCTCTCCACGGATACTTGCTAATTTTTCTGTTCTCAACAGTGCAGATTCGAGCACATAAACATAACTGGCCATATCTGCAATGTTCATTAAAATTTCCTGCTCTTTGCTTAAGGTCATCATTAATTTTTGAACTGCGGCACCGGCCACCATTAAAGTTGCTTTTTTCAAATTCGAGAGCACTTTTTTCTCTGCAGCAAACAAGGTGGTATCTTCTTCGCCAAAATCAGGGATGCTCATTAACTCGGCTGCAACTGCTGTCGCCGGCGTCATTAAATCCAGTTCACCCTTCATGGCGCGTTTCAACATCATATCAACGGTTAATAAACGGTTAATCTCGTTTGTACCTTCAAAAATCCGGTTGATACGTGCATCACGGTACGCCCTATCCATTGGCGCATCCGCACTAAAGCCCATGCCACCGTAAATCTGCACACCTTCATCCACAGTATAATCTAAAGCTTCAGAACCCCACACTTTTAAAATGGCACACTCTACCGCAAATTGTTCCACAGATTTTAACCTCGCTTTACCAGATTCCATACCACCTGCAACCAGTTGATCGTAAGTATCATCAATATTCTGACCTGCACGGTAGTTCGCCGCATCAACAGCGTAAAGTTTGGCTGCGATTTCTGCAATTTTAAAACGGATAGCGCCGTATTTAGAAATCGGGCGGCCAAACTGGATCCGCTCATTCGAATAATTAATCGCTGTATTTAAAGTTGCTTTTGAAGCACCAATAGCTGCCGCCGATAATTTAATACGGCCAATATTTAAAATGTTAACCGCTATTTTGAAACCGTTTTCTCTATCGCTCAACATGTTCTCAACCGGCACCGGACAATCGTTAAAGAAAACCTGACGGGTTGAAGAACCTTTAATACCCATTTTATGTTCTTCGGGATTCATGGTTATGCCACCGAAATCTTTCTCTACAATAAATGCAGTTAAGTTTTTATCATCGTCGATTTTAGCGAAAACAATAAAAATATCGGCAAAACCACCATTGGTAATCCACATTTTCTGTCCTGTAATGATATAGTGTTTACCATCGTCGCTCAGCGTGGCTTTGGTTTTACCAGAGTTTGCATCCGAACCGGAGTTTGGTTCGGTTAAGCAATAAGCAGCCTTCCATTCACCCGAACCGAGTTTAGGGATATACTTTGCTTTTTGTGCTTCATTACCATAATATAAAATTGGTAACGTACCAATTCCGGTATGAGCAGAAAGTGCAACGGCGAAAGAGTGGCCTGCACCTACCACATCTGCAACCAGCATAGAAGTGTTAAAGTTTTTACCAAAACCGCCGTACTCTTCGGGTACCGAAACACCAAGAATACCCAGTTCGCCAGCTTTGGTTAAAAGCGTTGGCATCAACTCAGGATCTTCCTGTTTGTCAATTTTATCTAAATTGGGATAAACCTCAGCCGCCAGGAAATCACGACAGGTTTGTGCAATCATCTGCTGCTCTTCATCAAATTCTTCAGGGATAAATACTTCCTGATAAGTGGTATCCTTTATTAAGAATTCACCGCCTTTAATTGTCTTTTTTTCAGTTGTTTCCATTGTTTTAGTATCTAGTAGCGAGTATTAGGTATCAAGACAAAGCTTAACACTAGATATCACTAAATTTTAATATTAGGCAGCTATTATCAGGCATCAAAACTGTGTTCAAAAACTTGATATCGCTTTGTTATTTTTTCTATTATTTCTTTTATTCAATCTGGACACTTTATACTCAAACCTTAATGCTTATACTTTGATACTTCTATCCAAAGCATAAACCATTTTTTGAATCTCAGTAGTTTTCTCAATCCAATCGGCTGATAATTCACCATCTAGTAATTCAAGTCGGTTTGAAATAATCAATTGTGTCTCTAACTCAAAAGCTGAACCTTGGCTTATGTTCAAAAAATATTTGAATTGAGCACCACTTCCTCTACCAGAACCCTCAGCAATATTTGAAGGAATTGATACCGAACATCTTTTCATTTGTGAAATCAATCCAAATCTTTCTTCATTCGGCAAGAGTGATGTCGCTTTATAAACTTCAACAGCTAAGTCGATTGATTTTTGCCAAACTTTTAGTTCTTTAAATTATGCATATGCTTTAGTATTAAATTATGAATACAAATATGTTTGGGATGATTTTATAACCTTGTTTACACTTATTATTCAATCTCGATACTTGATACCCACATCTTGATACTAATTACAACAACTCAAATATCCCTGCTGCACCTTGCCCGGTTCCTACGCACATGGTTACCATTCCGTACTTTTTATTTTGTCTTTTTAGTTCATTCATGATCTGTACGGTAAGTTTTGCTCCTGTACAACCCAGCGGATGCCCTAATGCAATTGCACCACCATTTACATTAATTACGTCGGGATTTAAATCCAATGTTCTGATTACGGCTAACGATTGTGAGGCAAAAGCTTCGTTCAGTTCGATTAAATCGATATCTTCTTTTTTCAAACCTGCTTGTTTCAACGCTTTTGGAATTGCCTCAATCGGGCCAATCCCCATAATACGTGGCGGAACACCCGCAATTCCATAACTCACCAACCTGGCAATCGGTTCTGCGTTTAATTCTCTCATTTTCTTTTCAGACACCACCAAAACAAAGGCTGCCCCATCAGATGTTTGCGATGAATTACCCGCGGTTACACTTCCAACCGCATCGAATACGGGTTTTAATTTCGCCAACTTATCTAAGGTAGTATCTGCTCGGGGCCCCTCATCGGTATCAACCACGTAAGAACGGGTTTTCTTTTTAAGGTTTGCATCTAGGTAATTTTCGTTTACTGTGATTGGTAGAATACCGTCTTTTAAATGACCGTTTTTTATAGCATGAATAGCTTTCTCATGAGATTTTAACGAAAAAGCATCTTGATCTTCACGGCTCACATTATATTCTTTAGCTACTGCCTCGGCGGTTAAGCCCATGCCCCAATACCAGTCTGGATTGTTTTTTGCAACCTCCGCATTTGGTACAAGCTTCCAACCTCCAAAAGGCATTCCACTCATCACCTCTACACCACCTGCAATAATACAATCGGCCATGCCAGCCTTAATTTTGGCAACTGCTGTAGCAATGGTATCTAAACCCGATGCACAATAGCGGTTTACCGTAACACCAGGAACTTTATCAGTATCCAAACCCATTAGCGAGATCATGCGGCCAATATTTAAGCCTTGCTCTGCTTCTGGAGTAGCGTTACCCACAATTACATCATCAATCTGTTCGTTATCTAAATTCGGAACCGATGCCACTAAAGCCCTGATTACTTCTGCGGCTAAATCATCAGCTCTTGTAAAACGGAATACGCCACGGGGTGCTTTACCCACTGCTGTACGATATCCGGCTATAATATATGCTTCCATTGTTTTAGTATCTAGTAGCCAGAATCAAGTATCAAGACCTAATCCTCGCATTCTTTTATTTGTTATTAATGTAAGTAAAACTTTATTCGACATTCGTATCTTGATACTTGATACTCATATCTAAATATTTAACCCACTAGTTCCTCAACGGTTTCCCCTTAGTAATTATCGACTGGATCCTTTCTAAACTTTTCCGCTCACCTGCAAGTGATAAAAATGCTTCTCTTTCCAGATCCAATAAATATTGCTCTGTTACTTCTGTTGGAGCCGATAAGTCGCCGCCACACATCACATAACCTAATTTTTCGGATATTTTTTTATCGTGCTCGGAAATGAAATGACCTGCATACATGCTATTGGCACCTGCATAAACAATTCCCAAACCTTGCTTTCCTAGCACTTTAATATCGTTCCGTTGCACGGGTTTTGTATAACCAGCATCAGCCAATTCTATTGCTTTAGCTTTAGCATCGGCCAATAAGCGGTTCCGGTTCATCGAGATCGAGAATTTATCCTTTTGCAGATAGCCCAGTTCGTAAGCCTCATAACCAGAAGTAGAAACTTTCGCCATTCCGATGGTTAAGAAACGGTCTTTCAAAGCATTTTGCACAATCTGATCATCTTTATACTCATCAGATGCACGCAAAGCAAATTCTTTTGTTCCGCCACCACCAGGGATAACGCCAACACCAAACTCAACCAAACCCATATAAGTTTCGGCAGAAAGCTGAACGTGATCGGCATGTAAACTGAATTCGCAGCCACCACCCAGGGTTAAATTATGTGGGGCAACCACAACCGGAATAGAAGAATAACGGATGCGCATTGAAGTATTCTGGAACATTCTGATCGCCATATTCAATTCATCCCACTCCTGCTCTACCGCCATCATAAAAATCATACCCACATTTGCCCCGGCAGAGAAGTTTGCACCATCATTGCCGATTACCAAACCACGGTAATCTTTCTCGGCCATGTCAATCGCTTTGTTTATTCCAGAGATCACATCGCCACCAATGGTATTCATTTTGGTGTGGAATTCTACATTCAGAATGCCATCGCCCAGATCGATAATCGAAACGCCTGAGTTTTTCCAAAGGGTTTTATTTTCGCGGAGGTTATCCAAGATGATAAACTCATCGGTTCCCGGCAGAGCTTTATAACTTTTAGAAGGGATATCGTAATATTTTTTTACGCCATTTTCTACTTTATAGAATGAAGTATTTCCCGAATCGAGCATTTCATGCACCCAAGTCGCAGCTTTATTGCCGTATTGCTCCATACCTTCGATGGCTTCTTTTACGCCAACTGCATCCCAAAGTTCGAAGGGACCAAGTTCCCAACCGAAACCTGCACGCATGGCATCATCGATACGGTACAATTCGTCAGAAATTTCAGGAATTCTATCTGATACATATTCAAATAAGCCAAATGAAGAATGGCGGAACAACTCGCCTGCCTTATCTTTTCCTTTGGCAAAAATCTTCATGCGTTCACGAAGATTTTCAATCGGTTTAGTCATTTCTAAGGTAGCCGATTTTACTTTTTGCTGTGGTTTGTATTCTAAAATTTTTAAATCAAGCGCCAGGATTTCGGTTTTACCATCGGCAGTTTTTGTCTTTTTATAGAAGCCCTGTTTGGTTTTATCACCAAGCCATTTGTTCTCTTCCATTTTTTGCACGTATGCTGGAAGTTTAAACAAATCGTGTGCTTTATCATCTGGACAGTTATCATAAAGTCCTTTTGCTACTTTGATCATGGTATCTAAACCCACCACATCCGAAGTACGGAAAGTAGCCGATTTTGGTCTACCCAAAGCTGGTCCGGTAAATTTATCAACCTCTTCTACTGTCAGATCCAGTTTTTCAACCAAATGCAAAAGTGCCATGATGGAATAAACACCTACACGATTGGCGATAAAAGCTGGGGTATCTTTACATAAAACAGTTGTTTTTCCTAAAAACTTATCGCCATAATGCATCAGAAAATCAACAATTTCAGGTTTCGTGTGCGGTGTAGGGATAACCTCCAACAATTTTAAATAGCGGGGCGGATTAAAAAAGTGTGTTCCGCAGAAATGCGATTTAAAATCATCACTCCTTCCTTCAGCCATTAAGTGGATTGGAATACCAGAAGTATTCGAAGTGATCAATGTGCCGGGTTTACGGAACTGCTCTACCTGCTCGAAAACTTTTTTCTTGATATCAAGATTTTCGACCACAACTTCAATTACCCAATCGTAACCAGCAATTTTCGGCATATCATCGTCGAAATTCCCAGTTTTGATCTTATTTAATGCTTTTTTGCTATAAACTGGCGACGGATTGGTTTTTACGGCCGTTTGCAAAGCTGTATTAACAATCCGGTTTTTTACAACTGGGTTATCCAGTGTTAATCCTTTTGCCTGCTCTTCGGGACTTAGCTCTTTGGGGGCTATATCTAACAACAAAACCTCTACACCAATGTTGGCGAAGTGGCATGCAATACGCGACCCCATAATACCCGAACCTAAAACTGCAACTTTATTAATGCTTCGTTTCATTATCTATTTGCTTTTCATTAGTCTGATAGAATCATTTATGTAGCAACCTACCAAACAGATTTGATTGTTATATTTGTTAATCAACAGTATAGGCTACCGTGATATCATTTAGTTTTATCAATAGGTTAATAAAAGTCTCTTTCTCCTTTTTAGAGAAATGCTCATCGAGATATTCATTAAATTTTCGAACAACACCTTTGGCTAATTGTTTTTTCTCTTTACCAAAATCAGTTAGAAAAACCTTTACCGATCGTTTATCGCCTGCAGATGTTTCACGATAAATGAGGTTGGCCTCTTCCATATTATTTAACATACGGGATAAACTGGTTGCTTTCACCCCAAGTAAGCCAGCCAAATTTGAAACCGCAGTTCCCTCGGCATCATCTATATTTATAAGCATATAACCAATGGCCTGGGTAATCCCAAAACCAGATGCCATTTGATTGTACTTATTAAACATATTTTGCCAGGCAAACTTAACGTGGTAATCTATGGTTTGTTGTTGTTTCATTTTTGCTAATTTATTATGCTTGCATAACAAAGCTAATGAATGTATTTTGTTAATGCAATAGAAAAATTCAAAATATTTGTCAAATTTTTCTTATCATAGTCAAACACAAAATGAAAACACTTAATATGTTAAAAGCTAGAGGAATTCTCTTATTTAGCCTATTTATTTTATGGGCTACAATTTGTAAAAGTCAGGTATCTTATTTCGGGGCTGCTCTTTTAAACAGTCAAAAATTAGAGACATTAAAAAAAACAACAACCTTGTTTACTTTACAGTACGCGGATTATGCTGAATTGGAAAAATTTGATCGGGCCATAAAAAAAAACTGGACGATTACACCTTATAAAATCATTAAACCCGAAGAACTTGCCCGTTACGATACGCTTTCAAACTATTCGTTCTTCTATTTTGATGGTTATGCCAATAAGCTGGATAGCACCAAAAATGTAAACGTAGTTTACGCATTAAAGCTGGCTAGTCCATCCAAAAAACCCAAAACAAAGGAAGAAAGTGTACTTGCAACGGTTACGCTTTTTGCTGATCGGAGCACCAACCTTCAAATAGAAATTCAGGACATCACTACTGGCTCGAAAAGGGCGATAAGAAATAACCTTATATCAACCCTTTACAACAAGTCGAATTTTCTCAATTGGTCGCCAGGATTTTTAACAGGGTATTTAAAACAGATTAATGATGGATTGCTCGCAAACAAGGATTGTAATTTAGATTACCAGTTTTACAATAAAGTACGTTTACCAGAATTAACAAAAGAAACGCTGTATGTACCTGAGTATATTAAGCAGGTGTTCTCATCCAAATTGGCACTTTTGCCTCAATCGGGAGTAGTTTTAGAACCTTATAATTATAAACTCAAATTTGTATCGTACAAGGAATTGGATAGTTTAATTTTGAATACTGAAACGAATATTAAGTATGTAGTTTATACACAACGTTCTAATGATAAAATAATCAGTGTTTATGATAGCAAAGACGATAAAATCATTTACCAGCGTTTTTATCCGCAATCACCAAATTTTGAAATGAATGATTTAAGCGAAATCAAAAAGGTAGTTGTTTCGCTTAAATAAATGTCTTTGACGATCCGTATAGATTAATCATTACCATTCTGAGAAATCGTTTTTCAGAGCAATAAATAATAGTAGGATTGCTTCGTTGTTCCTTTCGATAATGACATCCTATAAAATCTGTCATTCTGAACGCAGTGAAGAATCCCTAACAGCAGAACCACTGGCCTTACAATCTCACAAAGCCATTTCACCAAGGTCTGCATAAAGGATCCTTCATTGCGTTCAGGAGGGCAATTCATATAAATGGCCAACTAATACACTAGACTAACAAAAACAGATTTCAATTTGGAAAAGACTAACAGTATTTTTGAACCAAACGCCTGTAAAAGCAAAATGGTTCTCATTAAAACCTTAAACCATTAAGAGATATTTTGCAAATATTTAAGCACTTCTTCCCGTTTACGGCTAGAAACCGGAATTTGGCTATTATCGTACATTTGCAAAAAGCCTTCCCGAAAATATTTCTTTACATAATTAAAGTTAATGAGGTAAGATTGATGGCATCGAACAAAACCCATTGGCAATAACATCAGTTCGTATTCCTTTAATCCTTTAGAAACCAGAATTTCGCGTTTATCTTTTAAATAGAAAGTGGTGTACCCTTTATCGCTTTGACAGTACATAATATCTTCTATTAAAACAATTTCTATATATTCTAAACTTTTTAAAGCGATACGTTTGCTGTTATTTATACCGTTTTCTAAATAATGGCTGCGAGCTATTTGCAGCTGTTGCTTGTTAAATAGTTCTTGCTCACGGTGATGGTAGCACTTTTTTAACGTTACAGCTAAAGTATCATCCTCAATAGGTTTTAGCAGGTAGGCAAAAGCCCCCAAATTAAGCGCCTGTATCGCATATTGATCATAAGCTGTAAGAAATACAAGCTGGAAATCTTCAATATCAATATTATTAAACAGGGTAAAGCTATCACCGTCTTTAAGCCTGATATCGGCCAGAACGATATCGGGCTTTAAAAGCGGAATTTCTTTTGATGCCGCTGCAACATAGGCCGAGTGACCAACGACCTGAAGAAAACTGATCTTTTGCAATATTTGCAATAAGTGCTGCAATATGAGCACCTCATCTTCAAGAATATAAAGTTTCATCCCGTTTTTATTCATATACCGCTGGAATAGTTATCTGGACTTTTACACCTTTATCGTTATTTATTTTTTTATCTACAATTGCAAAATTAGCCTGTTGACAGTCTAGCTTAAACAATGCCTGTAATCTTTGTTTTAGTATGACCTGTGCCAACGAGGTTTTACCTGACTGCAACTTGCCTTTGTTTGTAATGCCGCTTCCATTATCGTCTACCGCGATCAATAATTGTTCATTGGCCAATTTAAACTGAATTTTCAGCATACCTTTATGCCGGATGTTCCTAAAACCGTGTTCAATGGCGTTTTCTATAAAAGGCTGCACAAGCATAGGTGGAATAAGTGTTGATTCTGTATCCAGCTCATCAGCTACAATCTCGTAATCAAAAAGATGGTGATAACGCATTTGCTGTAGCTGCATATAATTGTGCAATGATGCAATTTCTTCATCTATAGGTATAAAATCTCTCCGGCTTTGCTCCAACACATTGCGCAGCAATTTAGAGAAAAAAGAAAGGTAACGTACCGATTCGGAAGCATCGCCCGATGCGATAAGGCTTTGCAGATTGGCTATGGCATTGAAAACAAAATGCGGATTTAATTGTGCCTGCAACAATTTTTGCTCTATGTTTAGCCTTTGGTTTTCGCTGCGCAATAATTTGTTCTTCTCTTTTAAACTACGCTGTCTATATATGGTGTAAATTAATGCGATTGTTCCTAAAAACACGATAAGGACGGAAAAAATCAGCCATTTTTGCTGGCGGATAATACTTTCACTGAGTTGATTTTTACTTTTTAAAACCGCTATATCCTGGTCTTTTTTTCCTGCTTCGTATTTTTCGTGCAGTTCTTGGATTTTAACAACATCAATAGCCTTCAAGTTTTCTATCTCTATAGCATGGGCGGCATGAGCAACATTAAATGCTTGTTTGTAATCGCCCTTCATGGCATAGGCATCAATTAATCCCTTGTATAAATAACTTTTCTGCTTTGCGGGATTGTTACTTTTTGCCAACGCAATACCTTTTTTAAAATAAAATATGGCACTATCTGGTTGATTGACATTCAAGTAGCTTTTTGCTAAGTTATTGCAGGCCACGTCATGTAGCATATTTATCTTAGCTAAATAGTTAAAATAGATTTTACTACTTGCCAAAGAGTTCCGGTAATCTTTTTGCAGGGCATAAATCTGCGATTCGTTATCATATGTACGTGCTAAGGCCATGCTATCGGGAATAGTTTTAGCCAAAAGGCGAGCTTTGGCATTGTAACTGGCCATCTTTTTATAATCCTGAAGCCTGGACGCCAACAAAAAACAGATATCGTAATAGCGTTGCTTAACTACGTTGTGCCATCTATACGGATGGTGTTGATAGTAAAGTTCCGAGTAATAAAGTGCTTGTTTATTGTTTTGGTTCTGGTAATAGGCTTTTGCCAATAAATCGTAATACTTGTAAACCAATTTGCTCTTTTTACGCTCGGCTATTTGCGTCGCAGCAACAATCTGGTTCATTAGTACTGCCTCTACCATTACGCCATTATTTATGGTATGGTCAATGATGCTATAAGTTTTAAGCAAGTCAATATCATCCCATTTCTTTTTGATTTTCATTCTTTTGTAGGCAATTATAGCGCTGTCTGTTTTTCTTTCTAATTCATAAGCTCTTGCCTTAAAATAATGGTAAAACGGGTTGGTATAGTAGTGGGCATCATGCTTAAAAACATGATCTTCTTTTAGGATATTGGCCATTTTGCCCTTACCGGTTGGCACAGTATCCAAGTCGAATATTTTCTGCAGGTAATCCTTTTCTGTAACAGGATTAACCTGTTGGTTTTTAATGTTGCTTTTCGGCGTTTTTTTTGGTCCACAGGATGAGACAATGCATATGAAAATTATAGAAACAGCAATATATATTTTTAAGCTCATTATTTTTTTAACTAAGCGGAACAAGCATTTAATGCAAAACTTTTTTAAAAGTAACAATAGATAACGGATTAGAAACTACCGGTAAATATTCGTTGGACTTAATCTGATATCCGTAGTTAAACAATCAATATTATAAAATGATGAATCTAATTATTTCGAATATGAGATGAAACACTACGAATATTTGCACTTAACATTCGGATATGGATTGGCTGTTTGCGATTGGGATTTTTGTGCTGAATTTTATATTAACAAAATGAATTTAGACCATCCTTTATCTTACTTAGATTATTAAAAATTTAACGAAAATGAAAAAATTATTATTCGCACTCGCATTCGCGGTACTAGGTACCGGCGCTTACGCAAAAGATTTAAGATTACCTGTGGCACAACCGAACTTGGCAAATATTGTTGTAAAAAATTTGCCACAGGCCAATAAAGTTGAGACTGGAAAGGTTGCAAATAACCAACTCAGCTTGTTCCGCAGGCAGATGAGCTTTGTATTTACCGACGCTTGTGGGAAACAATGGCGTGTTTATGTATCAGGATCTGATAACGCTTCAAATGCGTCACTATGGCATACCGCTTGGAACTATTTTAATGATGAAGTAATAGTTGGATCCCTTGACAACCCGCAATACGGGTGCTTGTAGGCGTCTTAACTTTTGTAATATTTAAAAAACAACAATTATGAAACACATATTTATTGCACTAATCTGCACCATAATCGGTTTTAATGCTTCGGCAAACGATTTAAAAATAAAAAAAGAGGTACGTTTTACCGCTGCTGATGCGGTTGCAAAAATCAAAAACCATGACATAAAAGTTGCTTATGTAGGCAATTTACAGGCAGGCTTGTTACGACGAGAAAAAGTTTTCAGGTTTACCGACGCCTGCGGTGTTAAATGGGACATCCATGTTTTCGCACCCAATAACACTTCCAACTGGGCCATGTGGGTAGAGGCTTCATCCTTTTTTGAGCAAGGCACTTGGGGCAACGATGGCTGTTACCATAACCAGCCATAAATTTTAAGGAGTTATAGAGGATGGTTCTTAATTCATTAATAAAATATAAAATGAACAAACATATAAAGTTATTTCCACTGGTATTGTTGTTATGCTTATTATATGCATTTAACAACAAAGAAAATCCAACATCAGAGCAACCCACAACTATTGCCTATTACCAATTTTACCATATAAAAGATACTACACAAAAAGCAAAAGTTTTTAGCGAGGATTTTATTTTGGCATTTAATACTGAGAAAAGCCTTTACACCAGCCAAACGCGGTTAAAGCAAGACTCTGCCATTCAGGCGGCATTAAAACAGGCCGAAACTAAAAACAACGATGTAATTGACATGGGCGTTATTTTGCCTACGACAGAAGATGATATTTATGTTGATAAGGGAAAGCTATCGGTAGTAAAAAACCATAGCCAGCAAAGCTATTTAATTGACGAGACCACAGCAAAAACCAATTGGAAAATTGAAAAAGATACTAAACAATTTTTAGGTTATACCGCACAAATGGCCACTGCAACAGTTAAGGGTCGTAAATATACAGCATGGTTTACTACCGATATAGCCGCAAATTTTGGCCCGTGGAAGTTAAATGGTTTGCCAGGGCTTATTTTAGAGGCCTACGACGATAATTATTTTATAAAATTTACATGTACCAAAGTAGTAACCACTGGGGGTTTTCAAAATATTACATCAGTAAATATCCCAACAAAAATAATTTCAACCTCGTTAAAAGAATACGAACGTATGAGAAAAGCAGAGGCTGAAGGCTTGGGTACGAATGATTTTGGAAGTGGCATTACAATAGATAAAGTTACAAGCAGCGGCGGAGGTAATAACGGTACTGCCTCAAAAAAGAAGTTTACCATGAACTATCCCTTAGAATTAACAAATTAATTAGAAAGCTTGTATTTAAAACATTTGTTAGCAACCTGGGGTTTGTCGTTATCGATTATCTTAGCATCGGCCCAGCAAACAATTACTATAAATGGTGTGGTAAAAGATAGCTTAGCTGTACCGCTTGATGTTGCTACCATTGCAATAGTTACTAAAAATGGTTCGGGTTTAGCCTTTACCAATACCAATCAACAGGGCGTTTTTAGCTGTAAACTCCAAACAAATGACAACAGCCTTTCTATAAAAGTAACAGCAATGGGATATGAACAAAAGATAGTACCTATTAGCAGTTATACAAGCCAGCCTTATACCATCATCCTTAAAAAAAAAGTAAATCTTTTAAAAGAAGTTGAGGTTACTTCACTAAAAAAAGTATCGCTTGTTAGCGATACTTTAATTTACAATGTGAAAGCCTTTAAAGAGCAAAACGATAGGGTTATTGCCGATTTGATTGGCAGGTTGCCTGGCATAAAAATAGACGACAAAGGTGCTATCAGCTATAACGGAAAACCAATTTCAAAGGTTTATTTAGATGGCGACAATCTGTTGGATGGCAGATATAAACTGGCCACCAACAATGTACCGGTAAATGCTGTAGAACAAGTACAGGTTATAGAACGGGACCAGCCTATAAAAGCCCTAAATGGATATACCGCTACCAATAACGTTGCCCTAAACCTTAAACTTACCGATAGCGCCAGAGCAATAACCATTAATACCGGTCATGCTGGTCTCGGAAATAGTGCCTATAGTGGCGAGTTTAATAACATGTTCTTTAAATCAAAAAATAAGAGCATTAACAACCTAAAAGCCAATAATATTGGCGAAAATTTAGAACATGAAAATGCCGACGTTGGCGTATCCTCAAACAACGAAACCATTTTAAAAAAAGCTGCACCATTCCTGTCGATTACAAGTAGCGAACCCCCATCACTAGATGAAAAGTATTACTTGATGAACAATGATTTTGCAGGAAATATTAATGCGCTTTTTAAACTAAAATCTGATTGGACCTTAAGAATGAACGTGGCTACGCTACAGTTAAAAAGAAGATATAATTTTAACAACTCGGTTAATTATTTCCTTAACCGAGATACAGTTAGGTACACCGAAATACAGAACCATTTACACAGGCTTAACCAGTGGCAAATACAATCTCAAATAGAAAAAAACAGTAATGCCATTTATGTAAAATCTCTTACCAAGCTAGATTTACCAACATGGAAAAAAAATGGAAGCACCATGCAGACCGATCAAGAATTAACGCAAGATTTGCCAACACAATATTTATCCGTTAGTAATGAAACGGTGGTAATAAAAGCGCTGGGAATAAACAATATACTTCAGTACAATGGTTTGATGCAGTATTACAAATTAAATGAGCGTTTAGAAACCGCTCCTGGGTTGCATGAAAATATTATCAATAACAATAAAAGTTATCTCTTTTTAGCACAACAGACGCAAACCAAAAATACATTCATTGACCAAGCTATAACCTTTAAAACTAAATTCGACAAATTTATACTTTCTACTGCAATAGGTTTATCGTATAATGGTAATCTGCTAACCAGCAATTTATACAAAACCGACAGCTTACACGTTACTTCGGCAGTGGGCGATAGATTTAAAAATGATGTAATATTTAATAATTTAGGACTATTAGGCAAGGCATCTGCAACTTACCTCCTTAAAAAAGGCGTTATTATTGCGGAGGTAACGCCAACATTCAACTTTATTGATTACAACAGTAAAACAGATATTATCTATAAAAAAAACAGATATTTTTCACTGAACCCTTCTATAGATTTTCGTAAAAATTTAGGCCGGTACAGTGAAATTAACTTTAGATATCTTAAACAAACTACCTTTGGAGAAGCGGAAGACATATACCCGGAAAGCATTTTGGTAAATTACAGGGAGTTTAATTTTAACGAAACGCCACTACCTATAACAAATAACAACTCGGCAAACGTTAGGTTTAGCTATCGCAAACCGTTGGCAATGTTTTTTTACAATTTAAACCTTGGTTACGATAAAACGCAACAAAATTTTATCAACTCTTTTGAAATTGATAATGGCCTAACAAAATCTACTGCTATTAATTTTAAAAATACCGCAAAAAAATACGCTTTGGGTGGCAGTATTTCTAAATATTTATATTTTGCTTCATTAAATATCATGGCAAATGCCAATACAAGCCTACAAAGGGGCTTTAATTTTTATAACAACGAGATTCTGCCTTTCAACGTTAAAAGTATCGCTACTGCATTAACTATCAGGAAAAAAATATTTAATAAAATTACAGCTTCGGTAAGTGGAGAGCTTTCAAGATTTATAAACGAGCAAAGTACAGTAAATGGCAAAACTGTAAACACTACCAATATCGAGAAGTTAAAATCTACTTGGCAACATCAGTTAAACCAAAAACTATCATACAATGTGGCTTATAATTTCACTTTATACAAACAGAAATTACAACAACCTATGCACAATGTTTTTTTGGATATAAATGTAAAATATGCTCCTACAAAGTGGAAAAGCTTTTTTGAGTTTCAGTGCCTCAATTTAATAACCCAGAAGGTTTATAAGCAGATAAATTCTACTTCAAACCAGTTATTGATATTTGATATACCTTTGAGAGACCGTACATTTCTCTTAAAATATTCGTTTACTTTTTAAAAAAAATCGTCACAGATGATGTTCTCAAACATTCGATTTGCTACAGGAATCACTATGTGATAAAAGCTGATAATGATAATCTTCGCTCTCGTTTAAACAAGCATTACTGAGAATAGCGCTTGCGTTGCTACAGCCCTACATCTCTTTCTTCAAAAACTTGTCAATTAACCTTATTTACTTTAATCACATTTAATTAATGTTCTATCACTAAAATCTGATAGTGCCAAAAGATATGTTGAGAAAAAATTTGTTACAAAAAAGCGCCCCAATAAATCGGGGCGCTTTAATATGTATGTTAAAACAGACTAGTAAAGGGTAAACTCTACACGACGGTTTTGTTGACGACCAGCCGCTGTTTTGTTGGTAGCAATTGGTTGACCCATACCATAACCTGTAGCCTCAATACGTGATGCATTTGCACCTTGAGAAACTAAATAAGCTTTTACAGATTCTGCTCTATCTTTTGATAAACGCAAGTTTAATTCTTTTGATCCTGTATTATCTGTGTGGCCAGCTAATTTTAGGCTAAAGTTTTTCTGGATTAATAATGCAGCAACTCTGTTTAAAGAAGCATAAGATTTAGAACGGATGGTTGCTTTACCTAAATCGAACTCTAAGTTTTTAATCGCTTCGTTAACAACTTTACGATCTTCTTCTGTAACGATTACTTTCTCTACAACTTTTTCTGGAGTTTTTAACGGACAACCAGAACCATCAACAACAGTACCAGCTGGCGTATCAGGGCATTTGTCTAATTTATCTGCAACACCATCTCCATCTGTGTCTTTCAAGATGTCGTTCATTTCTGAACGTAGTTTTGCATTTTCAGCTTTCTGTGCATTTAAATCAGATTTTAAACCTTCTGCAGTTTGTTTTGCTTTTAAAGCTTCATCGTACGTTAAAGCTACCGGATTATGGAAAGCCAATTGTTTTCCGGTACCTAAAGCAAACTCTAAACCAGCATAAGCATAATTGTATTTATCGTTTCCGTTTTTGTAATAACCATCTAAGTTATCACCATCAACAAAGTTGATTGTCCAACCTAAATCTAAATTAACCGCATCAGAAATTTTAAATTTAGCCCCTAATCCTACAGGAATAATTAATTCTTGAATGTTTTTATCGCCTGCATACAAAGAAGTTCCAGATGCAGTTGTAATGGTTGGCTTGTAACCTGCGATACCAGCACCGGCAGAAGCATAAAGCTGCAAAGTATTCTCTTTTTTAAACATATCGATATTGAACATGTTTACTACAGCATTTAAACTTCCTGAATAGGATAACTCTGTATCAAATGCTCTTACCGGAGAGTTATTTACTACACCGCTTTCATAAGGCTCGGTATTATCTCCCTTTAATTTACCACGAACTCCATCTAAACGAAGAGAGAAATAAGGTGTAAATTGTTTTTTAATGTAAAGGCCATAACCTAAACTCGATTTGTTATTACTGAAATCATTTTTTCCACCTAATGGTGATAATGGAGTAAGTACACCAGCGTTTACACCGATAGACCATGTTCTGAACGTTGTTGTAGAAGTTGCAGGGCTTTCTTGAGCTGAAGCAACCGAGCCGATGAGTAAACCAGCGAGTGCTACCGGGAGTGTTTTAAATAGTTGTAGTTTCATAAATTTTCTATTAACGTTGAATAAGCGTTGGCACCCGTATTGCAATAGCCATACCAAAAATACAAGCATGTAAAAATACTTATCAACTTTTCAACACTAATAAACGGTTACGTACGTTGAATAAAACTAAAAGACACGTTATAAAATAGTAAGCGCAGCGTTTAAGCTCTCTAGTTCTTCCAAAATCAAAATCTTTAATTTCAGGCCTCAATAGCCCTATTTTCTGTGGATATTTTACGAATGGCAGGAATCGGCAGTATCCGTCTTGTTAAAATAAATCAATGCCAATTTATCAGGTTAAATAAGTCGCTCTTGCGAATCATGGATAAATATTTTATCAATCTCTTTGTCTGATCATCTATTACTTTATGTGATCTACACCTATGTCAAAATTGTACTATTTAATATCGCCGGCAAATTTCCATCGGGTACTGAAATTTTCGGGCAATTGCTGGTTGGTTAACAAGGCCCTTACCATTTCTACAGGCATGTTGTTTTCGTGCAATACACGATTGTGAAACTGAATATTGGTCATTTTACCACTTTGTACCAGCTCTTTGTGCAATGCCCTGAACTGTAATCCACCTAACATGTACCCAATTTGATATAAGGGCCCATAACCTCCCGTAAACGATCTACGTACCTCTGCTTCTGCGTTAGCACGCTCAAAACCAACACGATCTACCAAAAAATCGATACACTGCTGAGGTGTCCATTTGCCCAAATGGTAATTCATTGAAAAAATGATACGCGCACAACGGTGCATGCGCCAAAAAAGCATTCCAATTTTATCTTCCGGAGATTTTGCAAAATTCTGGTCCCACAGCAACATCTCCCAATACAGCGACCAGCCTTCCGTCCAGAAAGGTGTACCAAATACTTTACGATAAGGCTTGTAGCGGCTTTGCATAAAATACTGAAGGTTGTGCCCGGGAATAAGCTCATGAAAAACTACAGCTCTGGAAAAATGCCTGTTATTGCCACGCAAGGTCATCATTTTGGCATCCTCAGTCATGTCTTCTGTTGGATAAGCAATTAATACGGATTCACCACCTAGAAAAAACGGCGCAAATAATTGTTCCTTCGAACTTAGCATGCGCATGCGCCAGCCTTCTTTAGCCAGGGCTGGAATGGCGATGAGTTTATTTTTCTCTACAAAGTCTATGGCTTCATTGGCCAGTTCATAAACCAGTTCAGGCTGTTTCCCCAATTCAGGATAATCTGTTTTTACTTTTTCCAGTGCTTTTTTCCATTCGTTACCAAAGCCCATTTGTTGCGAGGCTTTGAGCATTTCGGCATCACACCAGGCAAATTCTCTCATGGCAATGGCCTCAATCTGCTCCGGGGTGTAAGCAATCATCTCATCCTTTAAGCTGCTTAATAAGGCTGTTCTTCCTATCGGATTGCCAATAATACCACTTCCATCGTCTTTGGCATTTGACGGTTTAGCTATTTTACCCAGTGCAGCAGCATAATCCTTTGCGGCATCTACTACATCGGGATAAACTGCTTTGGTGGCTTTGGTGAATTGCGGATCGTAGCCATCATAAAACTTATAAGCTTCGGTAAATACAGCCAGATATTGATCAACGGTTTCCTGCGCCCAAGAAGCCTGTACCGGCGTAACTGCCAGGTCTTTGTTTTCTACTGCTTTTGTGGTTTTCTGAATAGCTTCTTTCAGTTGTTCGAATTGTTCTTTGGTAATTTTACCATCTTGTTGCTGGCCAATTCTTCGCTTAGCTTCAAAATCCAACAGTATTTTGGCAAAAGGCAAAGTAAAAATGCTGCTTCTAAATTCGGCGTAGTGCTGTTGCAAACTTGCCGAATCTGCTCGGATATCGCGTTTAAGCAAAATATAATCTACCCTTTCATTTACGGTTAGCTTGTTAAAAGGCAATGCCTTTAATTGTTTTTGCCATTCACCATAAAAGCGTTCCATCCGCTTAAAGTATTCTTCCGATCGCTTGAGCGTGTATTTACGGTTTAACATGGTCTCATCTGATTGGTATTGATTAATCAGTGGACTCACCAGGCTGGCTTCATTAGTTTGAGCGTGTAATTGTAGGGTAACTGTTAAAAATAAAAACAGCGAAAATAGTTTGCGCATAGCGATTGGGGCATGTTTGATTAGCTAACGCAATATAGCTAAACCGCTAAGTATTTGCAGCAGGGTGCCTGTGTAACTTATTGAAGATATTAGAACTAAGGAAGTCCAAATTAAATGTTTAAAAAATAGTTAAGCGCAATGCCTTTAATCCACTTAGTCCCTGTAAATCTTCCAAATCAAGATCTTCGGTTTCGGGTTTCAATACACCAGTTTCCTGCAGGTATTTTACAAAGGGCAGGTAATCGTCGATATCTCTTTTATTGAAATAGATCAATGCCAGTTTATCGGGCTGGGTAAGGCGCTCCTGCGAATTGCGAATGAGTATCTTATCGATCCTTTTTTTGATCATCTGATACCTGATATTGTAAGCGCCTTCTACATCGAACTTCCGCTCGTCGATCCTAAAACTAATGTCTATTGGATGGTTATGGATAAAGATAAGTTGTGTGGTGGCCAGCTTAACGGCCAGATGGGGCTGGAGCTGCTGAACCATTTTGGCAATCTCAGCCATTGATGATAGTTGCCACAACCGTAGATTTTTAAGATGGAAGTGATTAAAAATCCGATCTGGTGCGATAGACTGCCCGATATAGATATCGTATTCAACACCATCTGTCCTGAATTTTTCGAAATAACAGGGATAAGAATCTTGCAGTTTTTCGCGTTCACTTTCAAAATAATTGTTAATGGCTGTATTAATCAGCTGCATAGATGTTTCCAGCGCCTGACGATGTTTATACACTTCGCCATGAGGCATCGAAATGCGGTCGAGATATTTACCGATTACCTTTTGGGTATCAGGATGCGATTGGGAGATGAGCTTTAGGTAATCGCTGGTTTCTTCTTTAAGGAAAATATTGAGGCTGTTTTCATCAGTTGTGTTCAACTCGTCGCCCTGTAAAATATCACTCCACTTGTTGCAGTTAAAAATGATCTCCACCAGCAAAGCATCGCTATAAGTTTTGCTCAGCTTTTCCAGCGCTTCATTAAACAGGCTCAGGTGCAGGCTCAGATCGGCCTTACTGGCTAGATTGCGTTCAGTAGTAGAATTTCTAATATCTATTGCGCCATAAAAAGGGTAAACGTCTGCAAAACTAATATCCTCATTACGCTGTGGCAAATTCCTTTTCTTATTGTAAAGGTGATGCCAGGCAGCTTCATTAAACTTCCATTGTACAGCAGGTTGGATAGCGGTATATTTTTCTTTGATGATGTTTTCAATCTCAAGATTAAACTCATCGATATAGACCTGTAAGAGTTGAGCAATAGGCGCTAAAACGGGCTCCAATAAAGTAATTTTCTTTTCATCGAAAGTTTCTCCAACCCAGGTGTGCATGCCCAGTACACCTACCAATATCTGGTTGTGAAATACAGGTAGGAGCGCCATAGATTTTACATTTAACTCCCTAAACCTGTCTAACCAGGGAAACATCTCTTTGCTTTCGGCCCAGATATCGGGCGAGTAAAAGGAATTCGGATTTGCAGCGTAACCTTCTGCAATCTGCCGAAAAGCTTCGGGACTTAAAGTCTCTTCACCCCATACCGAAAACAACAGACCGCTTCCGCCTTTTACATACCCATAAACCATTTTGTTGTTTACCCTTACGAAAGGAAAAAGATCGAACTGGATATTGGCATTTTGCACCAGCACTTTAAGCGATTGTATCACCTCTCCATAAGCGACACCCTCACTGCCTGGCACACGGCTCAATCTTATACTTTTAATATTTTCTACCGCCTGCTTGGCAGTAACATCGGTAATGGTAAGCACCGAAATACCGCTAAGCTCAAAAAGAGTTAGAGGCAGCACCTGCTGTAGCTTATCCAATCCAGATTCTTCACTCAAATATAGTTGTAACTCCCGGTAGCTAAGATCGGGCAATGGCTGTTTAGCCTTAACTTCGATAAAACTGGCATTTACACCGATGTGGAAGTAACCTGGCAAGCCAGTATCAGCATTGATGCCTGAATGGTATTTTTCTTTTAAAGGCACATGAAACGCATATAATTCGTTAAGAATGAAGGAATAGATAAAATGCAGGTGATTATGCTGATGTTGCTCAAGCGTTTTTGACCCGACAAAACTATTCTGATCTTTTTCTTCATGTTCAAGCAGTTCGTACATCAGCTCCGTTCCATAAAAAGTAATGGGCTGCATGGGTGCACAAAGCCCCCAAGCCTGATGGTCTTCTGTTAAAAGTGCCGGCGAAAGGCAGGCATACATATGTTCCAGCAGTAATTCGTGCTGATAAATATCTTCGACAGCGATAACCTGTTCATCAATTCCCTGTTTTTTAAATTCTTTTAAGGCATTGCTATAAAGGGTAGATTTTACTGTCCGTTCTTCTTTAATTTTTCGCTGCAGGTATTTGATAAAAGGGCCAAAAGAGATAGCCGAATCTACCTGGGGTAAATCTGGGTAATTTCGGGCATGATTAAATATGCGCTTCTTCATCTCTTTAAATTTTAAACCACACAACTAATTGAATTACAAAATATTGACTAGTGCTAAGATAAAAAATAGATGTGAGAATTGCTACCAGCCAATGGCCTTATCATCTCCCCTTGGGTCGGCACCGCCTTGATAATTGCCCCATTTAGTTTTTAAGATGGCATCAACCCTGCCAATCGCACCTCTTGGTACAATTTTATAGCCTTTTGCTTTTAATTTTTCGAGGGTTAAACTATCGATGGCATCTTTTTCGATATACACTTCATCTGGCAACCATTGGTGATGAAACTTTTTAGCAGCCACAGCCGACTGCATCGACATATCAAAATCGATTACATTTATAATGGTTTGAAATACCGATGTGATGATGGTTGAACCGCCTGGAGTACCCACCACCATGAATAATTTTCCCTCTTTCTCTACAATACTCGGTGTCATAGAGCTTAACATTCGTTTATTGGGTGCAATTGCATTGGCTTCGCCGCCAACTAAACCGTACATGTTAGGTGCACCAGGTTTAACAGAAAAGTCGTCCATTTCGTTATTCAACAGAAACCCGGCTCCTTTTACAGCAACTAACGACCCGTAAGAACCATTTAAGGTAGTGGTAATCGAAACAGCATTTCCATCGCGGTCTACAATAGAGAAATGTGTGGTCTCTTCGTGCTCTGCCCCTTTTATTTCGCCGGCCAAAACAGCACTGCTTGGTGTTGCTGCTGCCCAGTTAAAGTTTGCCATGCGCCTTTTATTATAATCGGCGCTCAACATTTGCTGTTGTGGAACAGTATAAAAATCAGGATCGCCTAAATGCGTTGCCCGATCGGCATACACTCTTCTTTCGGCTTCTACAATTACCTGAACTGTAGAGTCTGCATTATGCCCCCACTTTTTTAATGGAAAATTTTCTACACTTTGCAGCAATTGAATCAGGGCAATACCTCCACTTGAAGTTGGCGGCATGGTAATAATTTTATAGCCTCTATAGTTGCCTGTTATGGGTTTACGCCAGGTAGCGTGATAATTTTTTAAATCTTCTTTTGTAATAAGTCCATGGCCTCGTTGCATTTCAGCCACAAGCGAATCGGCAACAGCACCTTCATAAAAACCATCCCTACCTTTTTCCTGGATTAGTTTCAACGTATTGCCAAGCTCTTTTTGAACCAGAAGATCATTTTCCTGCCAGGTACTTTCTAAATTTACGAAGGCTGTTCCATCGGGATTAAAATCCATAAACTTTCTATGCAAACCATTCAATTCGCTTGCCTGCCGCTTAGTAATTTTGAAACCATCTTGCGCCAAATTTATTGCCGGCTGCAATACCTGTGCCCAAGAAAGCTTTCCATATTTTTTGTGTGCCTCTACCATACCATCTACTGATCCTGGTACGCCGGCGGCTAAATGTCCGTACAAACTTTTATCCACAATTGGATTCCCAGCCGAATCGAGATACATATCTCTGCTGGCTGCCGCAGCTGCTTTTTCTCTAAAATCCAAGGCATTTATTTCGCCGTTTGCACCACGGTACACCATAAAACCGCCCCCACCAATATTTCCCGCATTTGGGTAAACCACAGCAAGTGCAAACTGAACAGCAACAGCTGCATCAACCGCATTCCCACCCTTTTTTAAAATATCTATACCTACTTGCGATGCTTCTGGATGGGCAGAAACCACCATCCCATTTTTATATTCACCACTATTGTTTTTACCCAATTGTCCGGTTACGCAACCAGCCAATAACAGCACAATACTTAGGTATATTAACGATCTTTTAATGTTATTGAGGGGCTTTATAGTTTTCTGCATCTTTATATATTTTTCTAACTACGTCATTATTTTTCTAAGGGATCAATTTTTTAATCTTAATTTTCGGATAGAAAAACACTTCCTTCTGGCAGCTATAAATATTTGCCAATCTGTGCATATAATTTTTCTTTATCACTTGGCCTTAAAGCATTGTCAACTACTAATTTCCCATTTTTAATAATTAAATATCGCGGAATGGCATAGCCTTTTCCTTCCCATAACTTATCAATCAAGTCTTTCTGTAAAGCATTATTTGTTCGGATATGACTACCTGAAAGTTTATAATACTTTATCATTTCTTTCCAGCTTTGGTCTGCAATATCTTTATCCATGGAAATAAATAACATTTCAACTCCCTTAGCTTTAAGAAATTTCTCCAGATCCTTACTATATTCAAATTCTTCTTTACATGGCCCGCACCAGGTTGCCCAAATATCAACAAATACCGTTTTGTCTTCAAATTGGCCGATTAAACTATCCAGGCTATTTACTTTATCGTAGTTGGCCAATATTTTTTGCTCAGGTTCAAAATCCTTTTTTACTTCGTTGTGGTAAGCTATAATTTTACTGGCCATTGGTTGCAAATATGGTGTAAAATTACTTTTAGGATAACTGGTTTTAAATGAATCGAACAAATCGACCAATACTTTCTGATATCTATTTTGTAACATCTCATCATATAGAAAAGTAGCCAGCAAAAACTCTTTCATTTTGCCTGTAAAATTATCTTCAAAGGTTTTATATATAATTTTAAAGCTAGTATTCTCATCTTTTTTGGGCAATTCAGCTCCTTTTTTTAGCGGGATATAGTAATTGAGATAAGTATTTGCGTAATATTTAGCGTGGTAATAAAAATCTGGGTAAAAAGCATCCTGAAGATTGTTCATTGAATACTTTTCATAGGCATCCGCCCACATTTTATCCAAATCGTTATTTATTTTTTGCTTTGTGCTTAAAACTATCATTGGGATAGCAGCTTGCAAAATTATCTGTTCAGTTGAAAAATACCTTTTTATTTCGTTATAAAAGTTTGCGGAAATCTTTTGTTTCGAAAATAGCTCAGTATAAGGCTTTAGTGCTTCATTCTTATCATTTTCCAACAATTGATACAAACCAGCTGTAGTGCTATCTTGCTTATAATAATCTCTGGCTCTGTATTGATAAAAATCGGCATTCCTCTTATTAAAAAGCAACATCCCTTCCTTATTCTTATCGCTCTGTGCCAAAATACCTTTATCGAAAACTAAATGCGTAGTACCTGGCTCTATTAATACTGTATTATTGTTAATTCTTAACCAAGCAAGTTTATTAATCTTTAAAGAATAGTTTACGGTACTATCATCGCCAAATTTAATCTCTTTTTTGGCGGGATAAAACCATGTATCGTCCACAGGAATCTGGATAATTACAGTATTATTTTTAGCATTTAAACTTTTGATATTAAGTTTTGCTTCTTGCGCAAAAGAATTTATTGCACCTGTAATCAGTAAAATAAATAAAATTATCCTTTTCATAATTTTGGCTGGTATTAAGGCTATTTTTCACCAATCCTTACTTGGAAATCTTTCTATGGCTTATAACCTTCCGCATCTTTATATATTTTTTCGATTACCTCATTATTTTTCTCGGTAATCACTTTTCTTTTCAAGCTTAATTTTGGGGTAAGTTCACCACCATCTATGCTCCACTCTTTTGGTAACAGCGCAAATCTTTTTACCTGCTCCCATTTACCAAAACCTACATTTGCCGCTTCGATAACCTCGTTATATTTAGCTAGCACCTGTTCGTTTTTAATAATCTCTTCGTTCGAAGTAAAAGTAATACCCTTTCTTCCAGCCCAGGTTTTTAAGGTTTCGAAATTTGGAACAATCAGTGCAGAAGGGAATTTTCGATTTTCGCCTAAAACCATAATCTGTTCGATAAAAATTGATTCTTTATATTTATTCTCCAGCATTTGTGGGGCAACGTATTTACCACCTGCTGTTTTAAACATTTCTTTTTTACGGTCTGTAATTTTTAAAAAGCGACCATCAACCAGTTCTCCAATATCTCCGGTATGGAACCATCCCTCATTATCTACCGCCTCATCGGTTAAATCAGGTCGGTTGTAATAACCTTTCATTACCTGATGCCCTCTGGTTAAAACTTCACCATCTTGCGCTATTTTAACTTCTACCCCTTTAATTACTTCACCAACGGTGCCGAACATGGTTCCGCCGAAATGATTAACGGTAATTACCGGTGAGGTTTCGGTTAACCCATATCCTTCAAAAACAGGCATACCCGCAGCCCAGAAAATTCTGGCCAAACGCGGATTTAGCGCCGCTCCACCCGATACAATCACTACAATTTCGCCCCCTAACGCTTCCTGCCATTTTTTGAAAACCAGTTTACGGGCAATCCCCAGCTTGAAATTATACCAGGCCCCCGCATCAATTGTATACTTTTCGGCCAAAGCTACCGACCAGAAGAAAATTCCTTTTTTAATCCCTGTTAATGCTTTCCCCTTCTCCATTATCTTATCGTACACTTTTTCGAGAAGCCTTGGAACGGTAGAGAATACATTGGGTTTTACATACTGAATATCTGCAACAATGGTTTCCATGCTTTCGGCATAATAAACTCCTGTATAATTAAACAGATATAGATAAATGATCATCCGCTCGAAAATATGCGAAAGTGGCAAAAAGCTTAACCCTTTTTTAACGCCCTCGGGTATCACCACAGCCGAGTTAACAAAATTTGCTACCAAGTTATAATGCGTTAGCATTACACCTTTTGGCGTACCTGTAGTGCCAGATGTATAAATTAGGGTTAATACATCCTCGGGGGCAACTTTAGCGCGATATTCTTCTAAATCAATATCTGAACTCGCTTTGCCCAATTCAATTAATGTATTCCAGTTTTCGGTTTCTGCAATTTCGTTAAAACTATAAATCTTAATGGCTGGGTTAATTGCATCGGCACAAGGTTTAATTTTTTTGTACAAATCTTCGTCGGCTACAAAAATAATGGCGATTTCTGCATCTTTTAAGATAAACTGGATATCGTGCTCGGCCAAGGTTGGATATAAAGGAATCTGATAGGCACCGATCTGGTTGGCTGCAAAATCGGCAATATTCCACTCAGGTCGGTTATGCGACATTACAGCAACCCTACCTCCTTTGCCTATGCCTTGTTTAATTAATCCGCGGCTTAGGTTATCTACGGCAGTACAAAAATCGGTTGTACTATAATTTATCCATTTTCCGTTAATTTTTCCGCTGATAAATTCTTGCTTTGGATTTTCGAGGCTATATTTCAAAAGATCAAAAACCCGTTTAATTTCTGCCGCCATATGAATTGTCTATTATTTGGTTAAGTTAAAAAATCAAACATAAAGATTAACATCTATATGCCTTTTTATGAAAATAATACCTCGTAATTGATAAAACGCTGTATTTACTTTTCGTAAAAAATATTTAAATAAACTTAGTGATTACAAAATTACTATGCAAGCATTGTTTTTTATCCTGATGGATTTTTACCAAAAAAACAGAAACGGCATTAAAGTTGTTAGGCAGATAATTATTTACAAAACACTTAAATTATGAAAAAGTTATTTACAATTTTAGGATGCATTGCATTGTTTGCCCTTACTACAACAAACGTTAAAGCCCAAAACTATAAAACCGGACTAGGTTTAGGTATTGACTTTGGTGATGGTGCTACATTGGTTGGTCCTTCAATCAGGCATCACTTTAGCCCTAAAGCTGCACTTCAAGGTGAAGTTTTATTTGGTGGAAACTCTACTATTATTCAGGGATTTCTTCAATACAATTCATCTATCCCTGGTGCAAAAGGTTTAGACTGGTATTTAGGTGGTGGTCCGTCGATCCAATTGTATGATGGTGGCTCTAGTTTTTACCTGGTTCCGATGGTTGGTTTAGATTATAAATTCTCTGGCGCACCATTGGCATTAGCTTTAGACTGGAGACCAAGACTTTACATTGGCGACAACGACAGCGATTTTAACGCTGGAAGATTCGGCTTAGGCTTTAGATATACTTTTTAAGCGGAGGGCGCTTGGCGCTGAGCGCTGAAAGACTAAAGCTAAAGTATAAAGGCATAAAAAATCCCGTAAGAAATTAATCTTACGGGATTTTTTTTGTTATTCGAGTGATGGACTCAAGACTGATGACTTAAGACTCTAGACTTAAATTCCTGTCCATTTTTTTAACACTGCTTTTTGAGCTGGTGTTGCATTTTCGTTTACGGTTGCCTTTAAGCGTACATTTGGATTTTCTTTCAAGCTTAAAGAAATTTCTTTTTCAAGTCCATCGCGGATTACTTTAACCGTTAGCTGATCGCCAATTTTTTTATCTGTAATTACAGGTAAAATATCTAACGAAAATTTCGGCTCTTTTAATTTCACATTTTTCAATACATCACTTAATGATGAGCCATCAATCAGTACAATTACATCGTTAACATTTAAACCACTTACCCAAGCTGCTGAGTTTCTGGTAACCGAAGTTACTTCTAACCCTTTAGTAGCCAACTGAACTGCTGCACCACTAACCGGTTTACCAGGCGTTGCATTTTCTGTAGAAACATCAACACCGGCATATGCGAAATATTTTACATAATCTACATCATCTACTCCATTAACATACTTGGCCCAAAAGTTAGTAAAGCTAGTTCCTGATATCTTTTCAACCATTGCTTTAAACTCTGCATCGGTATAGCCGCGTTTTAAAGTTTTGCACTGCAAATACATGGCTTTCATTACATCATCTAAACTTTTAGCACCTTTGGTGGCGTTAATGATTTCGAGATCCATCAAAATACCGATCACTTCTCCTTTATTGTAGTAAGAGATGGAATTGTTTTTTGAATTCTCATTCGGACGGTAGCCAATAATCCATGCATCATAACTAGATGAAGCAGCGGACTGATATTTAGCTCCAGGGGTATTTAATACTGTACCAACACCGCTAGCCAGATCTTTCAAAAATTCGTTTACATCAGTAAAACCTGCTCTATGCAAGTATTTATTTTCGTAATACGATGTAAATCCTTCAGCTACCCAAAGATTGGTCGTGTAGTTTTCGTTGTCATAATCAAAAGGGCCTAATGCTACCGGACGTAGGCGCTTAACATTCCAAAGATGATGATACTCGTGTGCAACCAGGCCTAAAAAGCCTTTATAACCTTCTGCAGTATTGTAAGCGTTTCTTGTAGCGCCTAAAGTAGTAGAGTTTAAATGCTCTAAACCTCCCCCACCTTTTAAGAAATTATGAACAATAAAGAGGTAATATTTATTAGGGTTTTCGCCATAAACTGCAGTTTCTTTTTCTACAATTTTAGCCATATCTACTTTCAGTTTCTCTTTATCGTAATTACCACCGCCGTACATGGCCACTTCATGGCGAACACCAGAAGCTGTAAATTCGAAAATATCCTGATTACCTACTTCAATAGGACTATCATAAAGAATATCAAAATCGGTAGCTTTATAGGTAAATTGCGTTCCAGCAACAGGCGTTAAACCAGTAGAAACTTTACTCCAGGTATTAAAAGGAATAATTTTTACAGTACTTGGCGATTTGATCATGCCATCAGGGTGCATAAAAATCCCTGTTGGAGATAAGAAAGCGTGAGATTCGTCGATAAAAGGTGTACGCACCGAGATTTCGAATGCATAAACACGATAGTTGATCTGGATATTGGCAGCCTTGGCTGAAAAAATCCTCCAGGTGTTTTTCCTTACTTTTTCAACTTTTACGGCTTTACCTGCTGCAGTAGCCTTAAATTCTTCCACACTTTTTTCAAACTCGCGGACCAAATAAGAACCTGGTGTCCAAACGGGCATTTTTACATCTACATAATCTTTTGCCAAGCCAGAAATATTCATCTGAACTTCAGCATAGTGTGCCTGTGGTTCTTTAAAAGAAACCTCAAAGCCTATTTTTACCTGCGCCTTCGCTGCCATAATACACGTTAGTAGTAAAACTAAACTTAAAATTGATTTTTTGTTAAACATATTGATATTGACTGTGTTTTGTTGCAAATTTAGATTTATTGACGGGGTTTTGGAACAAAATAGCTAAATGTGGTGTAAAATAGTTGTTTCGGTTCAACTTGCGTTTGGCGTTTGGCGATTTGCGGAAAATACAGGGAGCTTAAGTACCCAAGTGGCACCAAGCATGTTTTTGTTGATTTTTGAAGGGATAATGATTGACTATGACCTATTATTTACACCCAAACTGTAGACTTCTGACTGCAGGCTTCGGACTAAAATCGGTAACATCCTTAATACAACAAATTTAGGACTAAACTATTTGAATATTTTTACGCTCTAATTCCAGAATATTAATCTTATTTTAATGTTCGGAATACGCACGACACAAAAAGAAACATGAAGAAAAGGTATATTATCTATGCTGTTTTAGCTATAGGCTTGGCTTATTTGGTCTATTACAGAATTAACGCAAATAAAAAACTCGAAGGGAAAGGCGGAGCATCTGCCGGGGCCGGAAAAGGTAAAGCTGGTGGTAAAGGAGGCGCTTCTGCACCATTGATAGTTGACGGAATCATCGTAAAACCGGTATCGTTTGATAATGATCTGGAAGTAACTGGTGCTATTGAAGCAAACGAATCTGTTGTATTAAAAAGTGAAGTATCAGGATTGGTTACCGGCATCTATTTTAAAGAAGGTACAACGGTATCCAAAGGAAGTGTACTGGTTAAAGTAAACGACAGAGATATACAGGCCCAATTGCAGGATGCACTAACCAAACAAAAACTTTCCGGAACAAATGAAAACCGGGCAAAACAGCTTTTGGCCAAAGGTGCAATCAGTCAGGAAGAATATGATACAGCGCTAGCCGATTTAAAATCGCTACAGGCGCAGGCACAATTAATCAGGGCACAACTGGCTAAAACGACTATCCGCGCACCTTTTACTGGCAGAGTGGGTTTACGTAGTATTTCTGCAGGAACATATTTAACACCGGCCACGGTAATTGCCAATCTGGTAAGCACCAACCCGGTTAAAATTACGTTTTCTGTTCCTGAAAAATATGCTGGGCAGATTAAACTGAATTCGGAGATTACCTTTACTACTGATGGTTCTTCTAAAGAGAACAAAGGAAAGGTTTACGCCATTGAACCCGGAATTAACGCTGCAACCAGGACATTACAGATCAGGGCTCTGGCTCCAAACGCCGATAATCTTTTATTACCCGGCTCGTTTGCCAAAATTAAACTGGCTTTAAACACCCTTCAAAATGCTATTCTTATTCCTAACGAAGCAGTTATTCCTGTTTTAAAAGGTAAGATTGTTTATATCCAAAAAGATGGAAAAGCACAAGAGGTTAAAGTAGAAGCAGGTACACGTACCGATGAAAATATTGTAATTACCTCGGGATTAAAAGCTGGCGATACGATTTTGACGACCGGATCGATGGCATTAAAGAAAGATGCCCCGGTAAAAGTTCATTTGGTTAAACAATAATTATGAGTATCTCCACCACGGGTATAAAAAAAGTAGCCTTTATTGCCGTCGCGAATATGGTTTTTGGCCTGGTTAGCTGCAAACAAACCCCTAAAGAGCGTGCGGTGATGCAGGTATATGTATCGTATGCTAAGGCAGATTCGACTACTGTAATGAAGATTTTAGATCCTTTGCAAAAAGAAATTTCAAAAATCAGCAATATCCATAAAATATCAACTTCATCCCAAAAAGGTGCTGGCAACATTACCGTTGAATTTAACATGGATAAAAATATAGATAGTGCGGCTATTGAGGTACAAAACAGGCTAACTGTAGCTAACACCGGTTTACCAAAAGAAGCTAAAATATATTGTTTTAGAATGAACAACGAGCATAAAAAAAATAAATACAATCAATAATGAGTATTTCAACCACGAGTATAAAAAGGCCGGTTTTGGCCATTGTGATGAACTTATTGATTGTCCTTTTCGGGATAATCGGTTATACCTTTTTGGGTGTGCGCGAGTATCCGTCTATCGATCCAACGGTGGTTTCGGTAAGGACTTCCTATCCAGGTGCCAACTCAGATATTATCGAATCGCAAATTACCGAACCTTTAGAAAAATCGATCAACTCTATTGATGGCATCCGAAATATTTCTTCATCAAGCAACCAGGGAACAAGCAATATTACCATAGAGTTTAACCTCGATAAAAATATAGAAGAGGCCGCGAATGATGTGCGTGACAAAGTATCGCAGGCGGCCCGTACCTTACCAAAAGATATTGACGGTTTGCCGGTAGTAAGTAAGGCCGATGCGAACTCTGACCCGATTTTATCGATGACGATCCAGAGCGATAAGCGCAATACACTGGAGTTAAGTGATTTCGCTGAAAACGTAATTGCCGATCGTATCCAAACCATTCCGGGTGTAAGTAGCGTACAAATCCAGGGGCAACGGAAATATGCCATGCGTATTTGGATGGATCCGAATAAACTAAGTGCTTACGGTTTAACTTCACAAGATATTGTTACCGCCTTAGATAATGAAAACGTAGAGCTTCCATCAGGAAAAATCACCGGAGCTACTACCGAACTAACGGTTAAAACTTTAGGAAAACTGACCAACGAAAGCGAGTTTAACAACTTGATCCTGAAAACAGATAGCAACCAGGTAATCAAATTAAAAGATGTAGGTTATGCAGTTTTAGGACCAGAAAACGAAGAAACCATTTTACGCGAATCGGGCAGACCGATGGTGGCTATCGCTATTATTCCTCAGCCAGGAGCCAATTATCTCGATATCAGTAAAGAATTTTACAAACGTTTTGACAAGTTAAAAGCCGATATCCCTCAAGATATTAAGCTAAAAGTTGCATTAGATAATACATTATTTATCAAACGATCGGTAACCGAAGTTGCCGAGACGATTGGTTTATCATTGGTGCTGGTAATCTTGATCATTTACCTTTTCTTTAGAGATTGGGCCATTGCCTTCAGGCCATTGATCGATATTCCGGTATCATTGATTTTCACTTTCTTTATCATGTACGCCTTCGGATTTTCCATCAACGTATTGAGTTTGCTGGCCATTGTACTCGCTACGGGATTGGTGGTAGATGATGGTATTGTAGTTACCGAAAATATCTTTAAAAAGGTAGAAGAAGGGATGTCGCCTTTCGAGGCAGCGATTAAAGGATCAAATGAAATCTTTTTTGCCGTAATTTCGATCTCCATTACCCTTGCAGCCGTATTCTTACCGGTAATTTTCTTACAGGGGTTTGTTGGCCGCTTGTTTAGAGAGTTCGGGGTGGTAATCGGTGCAGCAGTACTGGTCTCGGCCTTTGTATCGCTTACTTTAACACCAATGTTAAATGCCTACCTGATGAAAAAAGGTGGACATAAACCATCCAGGTTTTACAATTGGACCGAACCCTATTTCGTAAAATTAAATGATGCCTACGAATCGAACCTGAATAAATTTTTGGATAAAAGATGGCTATCCGTTCCGATTATTTTGGTTTGTATGGGCTTAATTTTCTTATTCTGGAAGATTTTGCCAAAAGAAACCGCTCCATATGATGATAGAAGTGCGATAAACATTAATGCGACTACTCCAGAAGGGGCATCTTTTACCTATACCGATAAGTTTATTATGAAATTGAACCAATTGGTTCTGGATTCTGTACCTGAAAAAAATGTGAACATAACCATTACCTCGCCAGGTTTTGGTGGTTCAGGCTCGGTAAACTCTGGTTTTGTAAGGATGGGTTTAACTGATCCTGAAGATCGTAAGCGTTCGCAAAAAGACATTGCCGATATGCTTACCCGCATTACAAAGAAATACACTGAGGGAAAAACCATTGTAAATCAACAACCTACCATCTCCGTTGGTCGCCGTGGGGGGTTACCGATCAGTTATATCATCCAGGCACAAAATTTCGAAAAATTAAGGGAGAAAATTCCTTTGTTTATGGATGCGGTATCGAAAGATCCAACATTCACCGTTTCGGATGTGAACCTGAAATTTAACAAGCCCGAGATTAATTTAACAATCGATAGGGATAAAGCCAAAAATTTAGGCGTTTCCATATCTGTTATTGCCCAAACCTTAAATTTAGGTTTAAGTGGCCAAAGGTTTTCGTATTTCTTCATGAATGGAAAACAATATCAGGTAATTGGCCAGTTCGATCGTGGAGACCGGAAAGATCCATTAGATTTGAGCTCGGTTTATGTACGTAATGATAAGGGCGAATTGGTTCAGCTCGACAATGTAGTTACTGCTAAAGAAGAGAGTAGTCCGCCACAACTGTACAGGAACAACCGTTTTATCGCAGCAACTGTTTCGGCAGGGTTAGCACCTGGAAAAAGTATTGGTGAAGGTATTGATGCCATGGACGCCATTTCTAAAAAAGTATTGGATGAAACTTTCTCTACTGATTTAAGTGGAGAATCGCGGGATTTTAAAGAAAGTTCTTCAAATACCTTCTTTGCATTCGGTTTGGCACTGTTACTCGTTTATTTAATTCTTTCGGCACAGTTTGAGAGCTTTAAAGATCCGATTATTATCATTTTAACCGTACCTATGGCGGTTGCGGGTGCATTTTTATCGCTATGGTTATGTGGTCAAAGCTGGAATATCTTTAGCCAGATCGGTACCATTATGCTTATTGGTCTGGTAACTAAAAATGGTATTTTAATTGTTGAGTTTGCCAACCAGTTAAAAGAAAAAGGCATTCCAATCCCCGAAGCCATACGGGAGGCTGCTGTTTCGCGTTTGCGTCCAATTTTAATGACCAGTTTGGCTATTGCCATTGGTGCACTACCTATTGCATTGGCTTTAGGAGCTGCTGCAAAAAGTAGAATGAGTATGGGAACCGTAATTGTTGGTGGTACTTTATTCTCTTTGGTTTTAACCTTATTTGTAATTCCTGCTATTTACTCTTACTGGGCTAAACCATACAAACCGAATAAAGAATTGAAAGAAGCCCATCGTTTTGAACAGGAAGCTTTACATATAGAAGAATAAGATGAGCAAGAAATTAAAAATATTTACCCTACTGCTAAGCTTATCCCTTTCGGGCGTTGCACAAGAGCAGCTGAGCCTGCAGGAAGCCATTACCATTGCTTTACAGAATAATTACGACATTAAAATCAATAAAAACCAGGTCGATATAGCAAAGAACAATGCCAATATCGGCAATGCAGGTATGTTACCTAACTTAACTGGAAGTTATACCAATGGTGGAAGTATCCAGAACACCAGACAAACCCCTGCAACTGGTCCAGATCGGGTAATTACAGGAGCAAAAAGTACCAATAACAGTTATGGAGCCGATTTAAACTGGACCATTTTTGATGGTTTTAGTATGTTCGCCAATTACGATCGCTTAAAAGAACTGCAAAAACAAGGTGAATTAAATGCACGCCTAACCATTTTAACTACTGTAGCGGATGTAATTACAGCCTATTATGATATTGTAAGACAGCAGCAATTGGTTATAGCAGCTGATAGTGCTATGGATGTTTCGGTATTACGCACCAATATTGCCAAAACAAAACTGCAGCTTGGCCGCGGCTCTAAACTGGATGTATTAACCGCACAGGTTGATTATAATACTGATACTTCAAATTACCTACAGACCAAAAATGCCTTACAGGTAGCTAAAGTTCGATTAAACCAACTGATGGTTAGAGATATAGGCACTTCGTTTTCTGTTGTTAATAACATTGATGTAGACAAAGGTATTCTCTTTAGCAAAATGGCCGAAATGGCTGAGCAGCAGAACCCGAATGTACAAAATGCCTTCATCAATCAGCGGATAGCTTCCTTGACCTTAAAATCGGTACGTGGGGCAAGATATCCATCTATCAGTTTAAACTCTGGATACAGCAGGGCAAACAGCACCAGTCCTACGGGCTTTAACCAAAAATTTGCTGCAAACGGACTTACTTATGGTGTTACGGCAAGCCTTAACTTATTTAACGGCTTTTTACAGCGCCAGCAAGAACGCAATGCAAAGATCGAGATCGACAATTCCATCCTGAATTTAAACAAAACCAAACTTGATGTAAACGCGCAGTTGCTTACCGCTTACCAAAATTACAGCACTTACCTTGATCTGATTAAATTAGAGCAACGAAATGTAGATATTGCAAAAGAAAACTTAGATATTACTTTAGCAAAATACCGTTTAGGCAGCATTGCCCCTTTAGAGTTAAGAGAAGCGCAACGAAATGCGATAGATGCACAGAACCGTTTCATCGAAATGCAATATCAGGCCAAAATTGCCGAAACAACACTGAAAGAAATCAGTGGAAATATAAATTTATCTAATTAATTTTTATATTTAGTCCCATGATACTTGTTGCAGATAGTGGCTCATCAAAAACCGATTGGATGGGCTATCATAATGGCGAAACCATTAAATTTAGCACTCCTGGAATAAACCCTTATTTCTTAAGTGAGCAAGAAATTACCAAGCTGATTTCTAAAAATGAACCTTTATTACAATGTGCTGATGAGGTAAAAGAAATCTACTTTTTTGGAGCGGGTTGTTCTTCACCAGACAAACATGAAGTAGTCTCAAATGGTCTGTCAGCTGTTTTTGGTAATGCTTTTATTTCAGTAGATCACGATCTTCTGGGCTCGGTATATGCTACCTGCGGAAATGCCGAAGGCTTAAATTGTATTTTAGGCACCGGATCGAATATTTGTTATTTCGATGGAAAGAAAATCCACGATGGCCACCATGGCTTAGGTTATGTACTTGGCGATGAAGGCTCTGGTACTTTCTTTGGAAAAAAAGTGCTTTTAAGCTACATGTACAATAAAATGCCATCCAACTTAGCGGCAGAATTTAAAAAATCTTTCCCAGCAGAAAAGGAACAAATTATTACCAACGTATATCAAAAACCTTTCCCTAATATCTATTTGGCTGGGTTTAGCCGTTTCATGGCCAATCACAAAGACCATCCATTTATTCAGGATATTTTAAGAACTGGCTTTCAGGAATTCGTAGATACGAATGTTAAAGATTATCCAAAACATAAAAACGTTCCATGCCATTTTGTAGGCTCCATAGCTTATTATTATCAGGAAACATTAATTTCGGTGTTATTAGAAAATGGCATTGAGCCTGGGAAAATACTACAGAAGCCCATTGAAGAGTTATTTAATTTTATCTTAAATAAAGAAGGCATCGTACAACAAGCAAGTTAAAATCGATGTCTAATTTTTATCTACTATAAATTTATTGTTAAAATATCCTTAAGATTGTAAACATAACAACATAAACTTTTGTTATATTTTTAGCGGCATATAAATGCTAACACATATGAAGAGAATACTGGTAGTAGACGATGATATTGAGGTTTTAGAAACCATACAATTAATACTGGAAATCGGAGGATTTAAAGTTTCGGCACTAAATGATGGTGAAGAAATTTTTAACAGAATCGAAAAATTTAGCCCTGATTTAATCTTACTGGATATTTCTCTTGGGCATATAGACGGGCGTGTGCTCTGCGAGCAGTTAAAATCAATTGAAAGTACCTCTAAAATTCCAATTTTATTGATTTCTGGTTTATACGATCCAAAAGATTTTACAACCTTAAACTACGGTCAGGACGATTTCTTGTCAAAACCATTCCAAATGGATGTATTGCTTAAAAAGATTACTAAAATTCTTTCACTGGAAGAAGATAAACCAAGTTTTCTTTTAAATTAAGTTAATCCAACATTAAAATATTTAGCCAAGGGGATTTAAAGATCTTCTTGGCTTTTTTAGTGCTTAATCTGCTAGCTACAGACAATGGAATTGGAATCGGTCAGATGAAAAAAAAAGTCTTCGACTCCGCTCAGACTAACAACTACTGTAATAGCTTAACAATATGCTGAAAATACAAGCTATGGAATAGGCGCTATGAGTGGAAACCCTCCTATTGGCACTGCACTACCTGATCTAAACCCGATGGCACGAATGCCCGATCCTTCAATCGGCAGAAGGTACAGCGGGACTAACACCAATTAAAATACTGGCTTTGCTTTCCGAATCATTATTTAACTGGTGTAATAATAAAAACAATTAGTGGCCCGTAAAACACAGACTATAGAAATCGCTTCGCAATCACCACTCGCGCGGCTGTCATTTTGGCAAACAAATTCTTTTGGAACAACCCTTGTTATGCAGGATATAGATTAAACAATTTATTTACATATGAGCATACAAGAAAAAGGAAATATCTCCATACATACCGAGAATATTTTCCCGATAATTAAGAAGTTTTTATACTCTGATAACGAAATTTTTCTTCGTGAGTTGGTTTCTAACGCAGTAGATGCAGTCCAGAAAATTAAAAGACTAGGTTCATTAGGTCAGTTTAATGGCGAAGTTGGTCAACCATTGGTGCAAGTTGCGGTTGATAAGGATGCAAAAACCATTACCATTAGCGATAACGGTTTGGGGATGACTGCCGAAGAGATTAAAAAATACATTAACCAGGTTGCATTTTCTGGCGCAAGTGAGTTTGTAGAGAAATTTAAAGATGCTAAAGATGCCAATGAAATCATCGGTAAATTCGGTTTAGGTTTCTACTCGGCCTTTATGGTTGCAGATTTAGTTGAGATTCAAACTTTATCATACCAGGATGGCGCTGAACCTGCACGTTGGGTTTGCGATGGCAGCACAGAATTTGAAATTACTGAAGGCACTAAAACTACACGTGGTACCGATATTATCCTCCATGTAAACAAAGATTCGGAAGAGTTTTTAGAAGAAAGTAAGCTGCAGGAAATTCTTGATAAATACGCTAAATTTTTACCGGTTCCAATTAAGTTTGGTACTAAAACACAATCGGTTGAAGATGGCGTAGATGAAGAAGGTAAAGCGAAGTATAATGATGTTGAAGTTGATAACATTATCAACACTACCAACCCGATCTGGACAAAAGCTCCTGCAGATTTGTCAGACGAGGATTATTTAGGCTTTTACCGCGAATTATATCCATTTAGTGAAGAACCATTATTCTGGATCCACTTAAATGTTGATTATCCTTTTAATTTAACAGGCGTTCTGTATTTCCCTAAATTGAAAAACGATTTCGAAATGCAGCGCAACAAAATTAAATTGTACTCTCGCCAGGTATTTATTACCGATGAGGTTAAAGATATTGTTCCTGAGTTTTTGATGTTATTGCACGGTGTAATCGACTCTCCAGACATTCCGTTGAATGTATCGCGTAGTTTCTTACAGGCCGACAGCAACGTTAAAAAGATCAATAACTATATTACTAAAAAGGTTGCTGATAAATTAGGTGAGTTATTTGCTAAAGACCGTAAAGCTTACGAAGATAAATGGAAAGATATTGGTCTTTTTGTAAAATACGGAATGATCAGTGAAGAGAAGTTTTATGATAAAGCCAAAGATTTTGCTTTAGTTGGAAACACTAAAAATGAGCTTTTCACACTTCCTGAGTATAAGGAGAAGGTAACCGCATTACAGACCGATAAAAATGGCACAGTGGTTTATTTATATACCAATGATGCTGCTAAACAAGATGCATTTATCCAATCGGCCAATAAAAAAGATTACGATGTTTTAGTATTGGATTCGCCAATCGACAATCACTTTATTAATCAATTGGAGCAAAAGCTAGAGAAAACATCAATCAAACGTGTTGATTCGAGTGTTGCAGATAAGTTAATCGAGAAAGATGAGCAGAACGAGCATGTTTTAACCGAAGATCAGGTAAAAGAAGTAACTGCCATTTTTGAAAAAGCCATTACCAAACCAGGTATGCATGTAGAAATTGTGGCTTTACACCCTGAAGAATTACCAGTAACCATTACCATGGATGAATTTATGCGCAGGATGAAAGACATGGCTGCAATGGGTGGTGGAATGGGCTTTTATGGCCAGATGCCAGACAACTATAAGGTTGCCATTAATGGAAACCATAAATTGGTAAGTAAAATTTTAAAAACTGAAGGAGAAGAGCAGCGCAACCTGGCTAAACAAGCGGTAGATTTAGCACTTTTAGCACAGGGTATGTTAACTGGTGCAGAATTAACAGCTTTTGTAAGCAGAAGTGTAGAATTAATTTAACCGGGAAATCCTCTTATAGTTTAAAGGGCGAAATCTGATCGATTTCGCCCTTTTGTTTTTAGACTGGTCCACAAAAAAAGTCCCGACTAGATCGGAACTTTTAGGCAAGAATTTTCGGGAACTCTTAGATTAAAATTAATATTGTTTAGCTTGCTATTGGTGCCTGCTTTTGATCTACGTTGAAGTAATCTTTATGGTCTTCGATCATTTTGGCAATCGTGGCCGCTTTAGTATCAGTTATTTTAAATTCGAACAATGGCTCTTGATTTTTCTTTGATCTCACCATTTTCTCTGTATAAAAGCGATATACCAAACCATTGGTTAATAAGCCATATTTAGCTTTTGTTTTACGGAAATACTTAGATAAGCGTGAATCATGGATATCTAAGTTTTCAGCATGGTGTTTACATTCCACCAAAATTGTTGGCTCGCCATCTTTCATAATGGTATAATCAACTTTTTTACTTTTTTTAACCCCGAAGTCTAGAACAGCTTCAGATTGAACCTCAGAAGGATCAAATCCTAAAATTTGGATAAAAGGCATAACTAACGCATTCCTGGTTAAATCCTCAGATTGAACTTGTGGAAGCATTTTCTTAATTCTTACGGCAAACTGCCCGATTTCGTCTTTCAATTCCATGATGTTATCTATTATAGGTAGTTAGTTTTTTAAATTGTATTGGTTAAATACCGAGTTTGCAGTGATAATAATTTGATCTAAACTTTGTTTATCAAAAAAATTTCTGTTCAACATATCAATCATATAAGTCAATTTATTGATATCAGTAGCGCGCATGGTAAACTGAAAATTTTTCATACCATCTTTTATTGCCTGCTGAACGTAGTTACGTACAACCAGAAAAGATTTTCTGAAGGCGTATTCGCCATCTAATTGGCCCTTAACAAGGTTTTGTCCATCAAGATTGCTATATTCATTTTGCATTCTCTGGTACATATCTGCGTTGATTCCTTGATTTTTTAGAATCCCCTTGTAGTAGATTTTATTAAGTAAATACTCGTATTCGTTGTGTTTCATGTGGAGGCTTGGTAGATGTAGGGCAATGTTTCTTTTGCTTTCGGTATTTTTGTTTTTTGGTTTTTAATAAATCTTTAACCCAGTATTGTATGGCCTGTTTTTAATTTTATTATCTACAGGCTACACAAGATTGGGCAGGCAGATGTTTTTCACAATTAGTAGTTTTCACTGCTAATTATTTTGTTTTTGGCAAACAGTATAAAGATTATAAAAAGAAGGGGCCCGGATAATTTTTTTACATCAACCACCCAGAATATTACACGAAACCTATGTTTTTTTTAGACGAAACCTGGGATAAGTTTTTTCTGGTGCATTTGTTAATTCAATTCATTTTTATTTAACTTGCGTTGAAATCAAATAAAACACATATTTATACTCATGAATCTAAAATGCGTTGTTATAGACGACGAGCAACATGCAATTGAAGTGTTAACTGACCACATTGCAGAAATGCCTGGTTTAACAGTTTTTAAAACTTTTACCAGCCCTGTCCAAGCACTTACTGAGATCAGTATTGAGGACGAAATTGATTTATTGTTTATGGATATTGATATGCCAGGAATCAATGGATTGGAACTGGCTAAAAATATCAGAGAAAAAGCAAAATATTTGATTTTCACTACTGCTCATCCTGATTATGCCCTGCAGGCATTTGATGTACAATCAGATCAGTACTTATTAAAACCTATTTCCTTTGCAAAATTTGCACTAGGTATTGATAGGATTTTAAAAAAGGAAGCAAATAATACCAAGGTTACTACGAAAGAAGCCGATCAGGTGGCTGCCCTTTATATTAAAGGCGACCATAAATATGCTTTTTCTAACATTGCCATTGATGAAATACTTTACATCAAAGCGCTACAGAATTATATACAGATTATTACTAAATCTGAAACCCACACTACCTACCTTACACTCAAGGAAATTGAAAAGGCCTTAGAAAACCACGCATTTATCCGTGTTAATAAATCGAACATTGTTGCTAAAGCGGCAATTAAAAAAGTAGATGGAAATATAATCCGTTTGGTAAATAACGAGATGATCCAAATTGGCGAAGGTTATAAAGAAGCTTTCTTCGCCTATGTACAGAGCAGTTTGTTAAAATCTAATCGAAATCAATAAACTAAAGATCTACAATCCAGCTAGTCATTACTACTGTATGGCTTTGATCACCTGTAGTGTTAGTAGTAAAGTTGTTTTGACCTTTAACATTTTTATAAACAAAAACAGTTTTTTTTGCAAGTTTAGTAGTGTGTTGTGCTTTCATGATATTATATATTTAATAGTTATTTATTGTTGTTATTAATTTCTGTAAAGATGCAGCGTAAAATTAACCACCACTACTTTTTTACACAAAACCCCAATTTTAGGAGACAAAAACCCTATTTCAATAGATTTAAAGCGAAAAAATGACTTTTTCAACCCTCAAAACATTATATAAAAAATATAAACTCCACCTACTTATCTGGAGTATTTACATCATATATGAAGTATTTATTTTAGGTTTTACTTCTAAACAATTTAAACCGGCCGGTATCTATCTGCTTATATATATCACTAATATATCTGCTTTCTATTCTCATTCATTTTTGTTAAAAAAAGTGTTAAATAACAAGAATGGAGCCTTCAGGTTCTTAAAAATATCGTTACTAATATTATTCATGTTAACAGCTTATATTATTGTAAGTTATGTACTTGTAATGTTATTTGGAAAAATTGGGATAATAGAAAGTGAAAACTGGGACTTTATTGTTCGTATTGGTCGTAGTTTTATATTATCAGGTATATACAGGGCATTATTATTTATAGGTTTTGCTACTGGCTATGTTTATATTATCAAATCATTTCAGGATCAGAAGAAAGTAGAAGCATTGGAACGCCAAAACCTGGTTACCCAGATAGAGAAACAGGCATTAGAGAACGATCTTGTGCAATCGCAGAATAATTATCTGCGGAGTCAGATCAATCCACACTTTCTATTTAATACTTTAAACTTTATTTATAACGACGCCCGCAAAAAGGCACCTATGGCTGCAGATGCAATTATGAATCTGGCCGAAATGATGCGCTATGCACTAAAACGTCCTGAAGCATCAGAGATGGTTCCATTAAGTGAAGAAATTGAGCAAATTGAACACCTGATCAATCTTCATAAACTCCGAACGGCTAACACAATTAATCTGGAACTTGAGGTAACGGGCGATATGTTCGGGTTAAGATTTCCACCGCTTATCTTATTAACTTTGGTAGAAAACATATTTAAGCATGGAAATGTTTCACACTCTACTCAACAGGCCCTCATTAAAATTGCTTACCAAAATGACAACCTCAATATCAGTACCATAAACATGATTAATGATAATAAGGGTAAACAGACAGAAAGCCATCATGTAGGGATTGACAATATTAGCAAGCGCCTGAGTAATTTTTATGGCAATGATTATGTATTCAGGTATTACAAAGACCCGCTTAACCGGTATATTACTGAAATAAATGTAACTGTTGTTAACCCCTTGGCCAAGTTAAACCGTTAAGCTTTCATTGCATTTTGACGCTGGATATCTTTTAGCAGAAAATAATACATAACCATTTCATGTGTCCGCTGATCTTTGCTGAAAAGTCTGTTCACGTGCATATGCATTAAATCAGTTAATAGCTTTAGTGCATTTTCAGGAGCACATTGTTTAAGAATTTTGATGAACGAATCTGAAAACTTATCGAACTCCTGCTCCTGCGCTCTTGTTAATGCCATCCACTCTGTTTTACGAAACTCCTGGTAGTGATTGTTTAATTGTTTAAAATCGGCAGCATCTAATCGATGTTCCTCATTAAAGGTATCAGACATTATTCTCACGATCTTATTGATGGCCAGCTTATCTATAATGTTAGATCCGGTAATCTTAGAAATTAAAAGACTACACAATTTATATTTGTTGAAATCATCAGTCTGAGTTTCTAAAAGCGATAATACAAATTCGCTATCTACAGCAAAATGCTGTTCAACATCTTCGATCATGTTGCTGCCATAACGCTCTAACTCTCGCTTATAGGTTTTAATCTGTACATCAGACACCAAACCTGAATTTAAAAACAATTCCAGCTCATCCATAAGTTTTGATGTCAACAGCTGCCCATCCCATGGATTGTTAAGTTGAACCCTAAACCTGATGTGGTTTCCATTTTCATTGTAGCGGATAAAAAACCACGATTTGACCTGATCAATATGAGTGAATATAAAAGGCGCAATTATATCTGTCAAAATCTGATCACCGCGTTGCTGGTGGCAATAAATTTCAAAATACAGCCATTCTTTACCTGGTAGGAAAAATCGCGTTACTTCAGCATTTGCGGATGTTTTAGCCACACCATGATAAATCTGTTCGCCATGACCAATACTTAAAACAAACTGGGCTAAATAGGGTTTAGCTGCTTCATCAACCACGATACTGTTTTGAGGCAGTAGCATTTCTTCTATGTAAGTACTCCCATGTTTTTGCAGGTATTGCAGAAAAGCATTTATATCATCGTCGTTTTGTAGTGCAAAGCATAATGTTTGATCGGATATGCCTGCTTTAAAATATTCGCTAACACCTAAATTGCTCAAGTATGACCTACAGTTGGCGACAGATAGCCACTTTTGATCGGCACCTAAAAGGGCTTCTTTTTTAATCCTCCATTTATTACTGCTTAAAACTATATTTTGATATTGTAACCTTGGATAATAATCCAGATCAGGGAAAATAGTATCAAGTGGAAAGGAAAGATTTGTTTGTAGGCCTTGATGTTGCAAATCGCACAGTAACCTAAATACAGAAAGATCTGAGCGGATATAGTTGTACGCAGAAGCCATTCTTGGTACGAGCCGTTTATTTAAATGCTTAGAGCGAAGGATGATCTCTGTGCCCCGAATTGAAATCTGTATATCATTTAAGGCAAGTGGCGATGTTGAGGTATCAAAATTTAAGATTGATAATTGATGCCCATAAATCAGTTTTCGTCTGTTTACATTATCTACATTGGCCTCAACCATATAGGCCACATCAAAAAATAAAACCTCAGGGTTTGCTTGTTGTTCGGCGCCCGCAATATCTTTAGCATATTGTGTTACATCATCGGCTGCCATTGTAAATCTTCCGCTTAATGCATTTGATGTTGCTCCACCTATCTGTTCGATAAAAATCAAATCGTCATGAACAGACATTACCATGCTAAATGAATTAGGTAAGGCTGCTGATTTCTGATTCGGTGTCAAGGTAAGTTTGTTCAGATAAACAGTTTTACCTTTTTCGAAGTTTTGTGCCGTCAGGAAGGTTTTTAATGCTGTTTTAATATTTTCTGCCTCCGCTTTTTTCGGCGGCTTAGTATTGAAGCGTGCGATAAATTCGCTGTTTTGACCAGCTTGCTCCAGTTCGTCGTAGCCTACACCCATTTCCGGATCTAGTGCCAGTAATAATGGTACTTCCTGATCTTCAAATTTCTTTTTAAACCTGATCTGAAACTGGCTAAGGGCATCACGATCTTTTACGGGCATCACACCATGGAGTATATTGATCAAACCTGGAATAGCCTGAAGCAAACGTTCATTAATGCCACCCGATAAAGCAGTGCGTTGTGCGATAAGATATTTTGGCAACTCAGCCGTAGCAGTGAGCCCTAAACGTTCAAAATAATCATCCCCTATGATATTGGGATCGTAGTTGGTAAAAACAAGCTGTAAATCGTGCATATCCTGCAGCAAAGCAAACAGGTTTTCGGTTTCAGCATCATTTAAATTTAATTGTTTTGCCAGATCGTTAAGCCTAATCGGTGTTAAGCAAGCAGCCAATATTTGCTTTACAAAATCGTCTTGATCTAACTCAGCAAGTTCAAAAACACCATCGGTACAAGCTATATAGCGGATACTATTGGGCGTTAAATAATAACTGCTGTTACTAAATATAAGGCAGTTCTTTCGCAGCACTTCTGCCAATGGCAATTGAATATTATTCTTATAAGGCCAATCAACCAATTCGCGTACCTTTTGAGTTTCTTCAACTACTATTTTGCTTTCCGATGATTTAATGGCATCGTTTAACAAACTAAAACCGGCAAAGGTACCATATGGGGTCGACCGGAATTTCGCACGGTTAAAATATTTCCATATGGTAAAATAAACTTTAGGTGGAAGATCTTTTAGTTCGTTTGCCTTTACTTCTTTTATGGTTTCGTAAAATATTGTAGAAGATATTGCAATTGCTGCTTTTAATTCCTCCCAACAATCTACCAGTTCAGATTGATATGAAAATTTAGGTGTTCTAAAAATTACGGTTGGTTGGATATTAAGCTTCATTGAATTTAAATAGTGTGCGAAAATTACAAAGATTAATTTAAAAAGTTATCAATTGACAGTCTTCAGTTTGCAGTTCCATACGCACAATCCTTTAATAGTGCATTAAAAATTCAAGGGCACATAGATCTAGATTACAAATCCCCAACCAACTTAATATAAACTAAAAAGCCATCTTCTTTTAGGAAGATGGCTTACCGGAATGTTAATTGAATTTTATTTTTTTGTTACTTTAAATTCTGTTCTTCTGTTTTTTGCTCTTCCTTCGGGATTATCTTTTTTCTTGCGTTTCACTACGATTTCGTTTGGTGCAATCGGCATTGATTCTCCATAACCTTTAGAAGTCATTCTAGCAGCAGCAATTCCTTTACTTTCTAAATAGTCTGTACAAGATTTTGCTCTTCTGTTCGATAGATCTAAGTTGTACTCATCAGTTCCAATATTGTCCGTATGAGAACCCAACTCGATTTCCATTTCAGGGTTATCTTCCATAATCGGGATCAGGAAGTCTAACACTTTTTTAGAAGGTTCAGTTAATTCGGCACTGTTAAATTCGTAATAAACATTATCCAATGCCATTGGGATGCCTATCCTGAAAGGGCTTAAACAGTAATCTTTATAAATTAAGGTATCTGCTTTTGCCAATTCTTCGTAAGCATAGTTTTTCGTTACCGCAAAGTAATTATCTTTCGCAAAAAGCAATTTGATTGGTCTTTTTGAATCTACTTTAAATTTGTATACACCATCAGTGCCTGTTGTAATTTTCTGAGCACCTTCTGCATTGGTAAGCGTTACATTTGCCCCTGCTAATGGCAATTTAGTTTTACAGTCAGTTAAAATACCTGCAATTGAGAGGTATTCTTTTTTCACTTCAAATACCTCTAAACAGCATGATGATTCGCGATCAGAACTGATATATCCTTTTGTTCCCCTATCATCTGTTGCAGTGAAGTAAAGATCATCTTTTGATGAGTTAAACGGATAACCAGCATTTTTTGGCTTGGTCCAATCTACAAGATCACCTTCTGATTCAAAGAAATCGAGACCACCAAAACCTATTCTACCATCGGTACTGAACAATAACTTTTTGGTTAACGGGTTGTAGTATGGTGCCCGTTCATCATCTTCTGTATTAATTGTAGGACCAAAATTTACGGCCTGGCCTAAAGATCCGTCTTCGCGAACGGTACAATACCAAAGATCGTACTTACCATAACCACCGCTTCTATCAGATGAGAAAAGCAGGAATTTACCATCGCTGGTTACAAACGGTTGAGTTGAATTAAAATCTTTGCTATTTACCTGTAAACCAACCGGTAGCGGGTCTGCCCATTTATCACCTGTTTTTTTTGAAGAATAAATGGCATATTTTTCTTTATCCTTCCAGGCTGTAAAGTACACTGTATTTCCGTCAGGAGTAAAAGTAGCAGCAGCAACTTCCATGTTTTTAGGGAAACTGATATCGATTTTTCTCACCGCAATATCAGCCGAAGTTAATTCGCCTTTAGCCGTATAAATATTATTTAGGAATGGATTGCTCTTAGTTGATACCTGAACTTCTCCAGCACCTGTTTTAACCATGTCTTTTTTACTACCTACAGCAACCGGACGGGATGAAGTAAAATACAACTCGTTGTTGATTTTAACAGGAGCATAATTAGAGCCTAAACCATTTACATTACCAGGTACTTTTTTAACTTGCACCATGCGTGGAAAACGCATTTCTTCGATCGCAAACTTACACGATTCGATTTCCTTTTGGGCGTCTTTAGCTAAAGCATCACCAGGATTTTTTTGGATGAACTGTTGAAAAGCATCGATAGCCAGGTTAAACTTTTTATTTGCCCTTAAGCTTTCTGCATAATAAAATAGCGCCTTTCTAAAACGTGTATTGGTAAAGGTGATCGCTATGGCGTAATACTTTTCAGCCTCGTTAAATTCCCTATACAACCTACTAGATTCTGCAAGGTTATAAATCGATCCTTCATAATCGTCTATCACTTTATCATCAGTCGCTGATTTCCTTTCCATACCGTAAGGTAAAATGGCCTGGGTACTGTCTCCAGTAATTTTTAAGGCTTTTTTATAAAAAGTAGATGCTGCGTAGTAATCCTTATTTTCGAAATAAGTATCTGCAACCTTTTTATAATTCACCACATACTGTGCGTTTGCAAAACCGCCAAATGCCACTAACAAAAAGAGTAATATTTTTTTCATTTGATTAATTATAAACGTGGACAAAAGAAGTTTGGACCAATAAGGCCATTACGGCCAATTAAGGATATCGAAAGCTCTAAACCACCGTTACTGTTAGAAGCACGATTGAAAGTAGAGGTATTAATATCATAACTTAAGCCGAAAACCATATTCTTTAACTGTAGGCCAACAAAGGCAATTGCAGCATCTTTATTGCGGTAGTTACCACCAAACAAAATGTTTGCTGATGGATTAACGTTAAGCTGAGCATAAGCACCTAAAGATACCTCGTTTGTATTACCCTGATACATAAACAATGCATTAGGTACAATATCCAATAACTCTGAAGCCTTGATCCGCGCACCACCATGTGCAGTAAAACGAACAGGGATACGTGAATTTGAACCAGAGAAACGATCCATAGGGCGGGTTAAGTGTGCCGCACTTGCGCCTAAGAAAACATTTACACTTTTGTTGGGGTTACCATCAAAATACATGATACCTGCATTTACATCAGGAACCAAAGAAGATTGAGATGAAAGTGTTTCGCCGCTCATCATACCACCATCATAACCTGAAATTGGATTAAACTGGTTACCAAACCTGGCCTGAGAGAAATCGAAACTGCGGTTAATTACACCAGCTTGCAAGCCGAAACTCACCATCTGTAAACCTTCGGCACCAAACCTTAAACGGTACGAACCCGATACCAGGGCTGACAGGTAGTTAAAATCTAACTCCCCTGCCCTTTGGTTTAAAATGGTTGCACCAAATGCGAAGTTCTTTTTTGGCGCCATATCAAACGATGCACCGCCTGTTAAGAAAGAACTGTTTAGTGCACTCCATTGTTGTTTAAAGTTTACAGTTGCACGGTAATCGCCGTCTATTACCCCGGTTAAGGCCGGGTTAAGATATAACGGGTTTGCATAATATTGTGAAAAATGCGGATCAGTTTGTGCAAAGGACTTAGCTGTACACAGCAGCAATCCTAGCACTGCAACATATATTTTTAAAGCCGATAGTATTTTCATGGTCTTTGATTTTATCTGTTTATTATTAATCCTCTTCTTATCTAATCAGCGTTACTGTACCTTTTCTTAATGATGTTGTTCCATTGGTGAATGTAATATCAACCATGTACACATAAACTCCGATCGGTTGATTTACTCCTTTGAAAGTTCCATCCCATCCATTTGCTACATTATCTGACTGGAATATCAATTGACCCCATTGTGTGAAAATACTCATTTTGGCACTTGATATGGTATTACCATAGATTAAGAAGGTATCGTTTTTACCGTCGTTATTCGGTGTAAATGCATTTGGTATGTAAACCTGATCTCCAAAAGGATTAGCTGCTTTACCAGTTACCGGAGTAGAATTCGCACTGGTTTGGCACTCAATCTGGCCTCTTGCCCGTACAATAATGGTTACACTTTGATCTGGTTTCAAGCCTGCTACTAAATAAGTTGTTCCGGTTGATCCGCTTGTTGGGTTTACCCATGTTAAGCCGTTATCTTGTGAAACTTCGTAAGCCGTAGCGCCAGCAACCGCAGCCCATGCAAAGGTTACACTGTTTGGTGTTGTGCTTTGCACCACAACTACTGGTTTTTCTAATACCGGCAGTATATTAACCGTAACGCCTGTTCTTGTTGGACTAGCACAACCACCCACAGCTATTGCCTCTACGTAGTAAATTGTGGTAGCAGTTAAGTTTGGTGTAGTAAAGGTTATACCTTCTGCCAGTACAGGGCCGCCAGAGCTTGCAGCATACCATCTGTAAACTAATCCTGTTACCGGATTATTAACCGTTAATATGGTTGAGCTTCCTGCGCAAAGTGTTCCATTTGCTGCCGTTACTGATGCTGGTGCAACTGGTACTGGTAGTGCAATTACATTTACCGGTGTTCTAGATGATGAGATACAAGTTCCATTTGCACCTTCAACATAGTATGTGATGTTTGCATTAACCGCAGGAGTGGTAAAGTTTGCTCCTGTTCCAGCCAATGTTCCGCCCACAGCTGCAGTGTACCAATTGTATGTTACACCTGTTTGAGGACTTGTTACCGTTAATACAGCTGGGCTTCCGGTACAAACATTAACCGATGTTGAAGCTACTGTTGGCACTATTGGTTTTGCGTTAACAGTAACCGTTACTTTAACACGGCCACCGTTGTTGTTACAACCTCCAGTTCCGATTGCTAAAATATAGTAATCTGTTGTTGCAGCTAAGGCTGTTACATTGAATGTTGTGCCAGTGAATAATAAATTACCACCAACCGCTGCAGTGTACCATTCGTAAGTAACACCTGCCTGTGCATTCGTTACTGTTAAAGTGGCTCCATCGCCTGCACAAACACCACCATTTGGACCAGATACCACTGGATTGTTTGGTAATGCATTTACGGTAATGGCTACTACCCTTGCTGTTGCTGAGGTATTTTCACATTTGTTATCACCTTTAACTGTTACATAATAAGTTGTATTTGCAGTTAATACTGGTGTAGTAAACACTGGACCAGTAAATACTACGGTATTTAAAGTCGCATCACTATACCAGGTAAATATTGGGTTGGTTATTGTTGTGCTTGTTGCTGCTAATGTAGCTGCTGTGCTTGCACAAACTGAAGTTGATCCGTTTACTGTAATATCTGTTGCAACAGCAACTGGATTAACGGTAACAATTACTGTTTTCGCATTAGCCGCAGTGTTTTCACATTTATTGGTTCCCTTAACAGTTATATAATAAGTTTTAGTAGCTGTTAATACCGGTGTGGTAAATATTGGTCCGGTAAAGGCCATACTGGTTAACGAAGCATCGTTGTACCAGGTAAATACCGGATTGGTTACTGTTGTTGAACTTGCATTAATTACTGCTGTTCCAGAACCACATATTTTAACTGGAGTAGATAAGGTAATATCGGCAGCTGTTGCACCTGCATTTACATTAACGGTAACTACTTTTGCAGTGATACCTGAGTTTTCACATTTGTTATCACCCTTAACCGTAACATAGTATTTAGTTGTTGCCGTTAATACAGGGGTAACGAATGATGTGCCTACGTAAGCTACTGAAGTTAGAGCAGCGTCGTTGTACCATGTAAATGTTGGGTTGGTAACGGTTGTTGTACTTGCTACCAAGGTAGTACCAGAACCTGAGCAGATTGTTGCATCTGTAGCGGTTATATCGGCAGCGGTAGAAACCGGACTAACATTTATGGTAATTACTCTGGCAGTACCAGGGGCATTCTCGCATTTATTATCACCTTTTACAGTTACATAATAAGTAGTGGTGCTGGTTAAGGCCGGTGTAGTATATGTTGCACCAATGAAACTTACATTGGTTAATGCCGCATCACTATACCAGGTAAATACTGGATTGGTTACTGTTGGAGATGTCGCAGTTAATACGGCCGATGATCCTGCGCAAGCCACTGTGCTTCCGCTAAGAATAATATCGGTAGTAGTTGCCAAAGGATTAACGGTTATTGTTACCGCTTTGGCATCTGCAGCACTGTTTTCACATTTATTGGCACCTTTAACAGTTACATAATAAGTAGTAGTGGCAGTTAAACCAGTTATTGTGAAAGTTGGGCCTGTAAATACAACACTTGTTAATGATGCATCACTATACCAGGTAAATACCGGTTGGGTAACCGTAGTACTCGAAGCCATTAACATTACGGTAGAACCTGAACAGATTTGAGCATTGCTTACCGCAATATCTGCAGAAGTTGCAAAATCTTTAACTGTTACGGTAACAACCTTAGCATTTGCAGCTAAATTCTCACATTTATTATCGCCTTTAACAGTTACATAATAAGTGGTAGTTGCGTTAAGTGCAGGTGTAGTAAAGCTGGCACCTACATGGGCCACTGTAGTTAAAGCTGCATTGCTGTACCAGGTAAATACCGGGTTAATTACTGTTGTTGTTGAAGCAGACAGTGCCGCTGTAGATCCTTTACAGATTGATGCAATTCCGTTAATGGCAATGTCTGAATCAGTAGCCGCAGGATTAACCGTAATGGTAATTGATTTTGCACTTGCTGCTGTATTCTCACATTTATTATCGCCTTTAACCGTTACATAATATGTGGTGGTTGCATTAAGTGCAGGAGTAATAAAGTTAGCTCCTGTAAACGCTACAGTAGTTAAAGCTGCATCACTGTACCAGGTAAATACCGGATTGGTTACGGTTGTACTTGTTGCATTTAAAGTAACTGAAGAGCTTCCGCAAATGGTACTTGTTCCAGCTAAGTTAATATCTGCAGCGGTAGCAACAGGATTTACCGTTATAGTAACCTCTTTTGCATTTCCTGCTGTGTTTGCACATTTATTTGTTCCGCTAACGGTAACATAGTATTTAGTAGTTGCGGTAATGGCTGGTGTATTAAATACTGCACCAACAAAAGCAACCTGTGTTAAAGCAGCATCAGTGTACCAGGTAAATACCGGACTGGTTACTGTTGCACTGGCTGCAGTAAGCACCGCTGTACCAGAAGCACATAATGATGTTGTTCCGGTTACCGTTACATCGGCAGCAACTGCTGATGGGTTAACAGTAATAGAAACCTTGGTACGTGTTGAGTTTGAACAACCCGCCCCACTTACGGCTTCCACATAATAATCATGTAATCCTACTGCAAGAGATGCAGGCGTAGTAAAGCTACTGTTGTTAGTTACCAACATGTTACCGCCTGTAGCCGCATCGTACCAGTTATAAGTAATACCTGCAACTGCCTGTACACTTAAGGTAGCAGGTGAGCCGATACAAGTTGTAGCTGGGTTGGTAGTTGATGGAATCGGTGCTACCGCTGGAGGTAAAATAGTTACCGTTACTTTGGTTCCTAAAGTCTCGCAACCATTAGCTGTTGCCGTTACCGAATATGTATAAGTTCCAGCAGTTAAAGTTGGATCTGTTGTGAAAGTTGCTCCATCTTTTCCTGCTTGATAGGTGGTGCCTAAGTACCATTTGTACACTACACCAGCTTGTGGATTCTGAACACCTAAGGTTGCAGATGATCCTTGACAAGCGCTTGCTGTAGCTGCGGTAACTGTTGGCGTAGTGATTACCCTTTGAGCATAATCTAAATTAACAGATGTTAATGCCCCTAAAAGGCCTGAACTTAATCTTAACTCTGCCCCATCAAATTTACTGGTTGGTACGAAAGTTAATATGGCTGATGTTCCGCCGGTTAATAGTTTTAAGCTGATTAATGGGTTAGATATAGAAACTGCATCGTTATTGCTGGTTGTACCCTGGAAAGTGGTTACCGTTAAATTATTTAACACTCCAACCGAAAGCAATGTACCTGGAGTGGTAATTTTCACTCTTAAAGTATCGCCTACGTTTGATAATCCTGTAAAGCCAACATGGTGATAAACAGATGCGCCAAGTAATCCCACTGGGATAACCAAGCTTGATCCTGTGTTGACATCGTTATCAACCGCAAAAGTAGGGTTGAAAACTCCAGCCAATAATGCCACTCCTGTTACACCACTTGCAACTGTTGTTGTAGCTGCTCCACAAGGTGTGGTTATAGGTGTACCGTTAGGAATTACAGTAACGGTTACAGTTGCCCTGCTTGTTGCAGTACAGCCGCCAGGAATAGTAGCTTCTACATAATATGTAGTGGTTGCACTTAATTGCGGTGTTACATAAGTTTCGCCAGTAAATACTGGAACTACACCATTTGCAGTAGTGTACCAGTTAATGGTTGCACCTGCTGTACTCGAAGTTGCTTTTAATACGGCAACCGAACCTTCGCTGATGGTAATTGATGGTGGCGTAATTACCGGAACATCAATAGTCCCCATTATAATTTTAGCCTCAGTTCTTGCTGATGAGCTACCACAGCCATTAACTGCTGCTACAAAATAACTCGTATTTGCAGTAATTAAAGGTGTTGTAAAGTTATCGCCTGTAAATACTAAGTTTCCACCTGTTACAGCATCATACCAGTTATAGGTTGTGCCAACAATTGGGTTTTTAACCTGGAAAGTAACTGAAGTATTCGGACAGGTATTTACAGATGCTGAAAGTAGATCTGGTGTTACCGGTGCGGGGTTTGTAGTTACATTAACTACTGTTTTATAGCTTACACAACCAGTTGCAGAAACTGCAGCAACATAGAATTTAGTATCGCCGGTTAAAACTGGGGTAGTAAATATGATACCGTCTTTACCGGTTAAATATGTACCTGTAGCATCGTACCACCTGTAGGTTAAACTTGCCGATGGGTTGCTTACTTCAAGCTGTGCAGTTTGGCCAACACAAGCAGTAACATTCGCTGATGTTACGGTAGGCGCAACCAAAATGCGTTGTGCGTAATTTAAATTGATCGATGTTAAAGCACCCAATAAACCTGAGTTTAATCTAACCTCTACTCCGTCGAAAACATTCGTTGGAACAAAAGTGATTAAGGCCTGGGTATTACCGCTTAACAATTGAATATTGATTAAGTTATCATTTAACAATCTAGAATCACCATTACTGTTGGTTCCAACATAAGTAGTAATTGCAGCGTTTCCTAATAACGAAAGTGATAATAGTTTTCCTGGAGATGATACTAAAACGCGTACCGTATCGCCCACTTTAGATAATGATCCAAAACCAACTCTTTGATAAACTGAAGCACCAAGTGCTCCTACTGGCATTACCAATGAAGATGCGGTTTGGGTATCGTTATCAATAGCCAATGCCGGGTTAAATACACCGGATAATAAAGCTACACCGTTGACACCGTTAACTTGTGTTGTTGCCGCCTCGCAAGGTACTGGGTTTGGAGATCCATTACCATCAACTGTAACAGTAATCTGAACGCGGCTTGCTGATGTACAACCATTTGTAGAAACCGATTCTACATAATAAGTTGTCGTTGCCAATAGTGGCGGTGTAACATAAGTTGCACCTACATAAACTGGTGTGGTTGAAGTGTTTGAAGTGTACCAGTTGAAAGTATTGGTTGCATCTGCCGAACTAGCTGTTAAAATTGCAGTCTGACCTGCGCTAACTGTTGATGAACTTGCAGTTACTACTGGTAAAGCCGGACGAGGATTTACTGATACTGCTGCTGCAGCTCGTGTAGTGCTTGTACAGTTTCCTTGAGATGCTTCTACATAATAGGTAGTTGCCGCTGTTAATGCCGGTGTTGGGAATACCGCGCCAGTGAATACTAAGTTTCCACCTACTGCAGCATCGTACCATTTATAAGTTACAGCAACATCTGGATTGGCAACCGATAAAGTTGCTGATGATCCTTCACAAACATTAGCTATTGTTGCCAATACTGGTGTTGGTAATGCAGGTGTAACCGTTACAGTTACCGGAACTCTTGTTGTGTTCGGACAACCACCTTTACTTACCTGAATATAATAAGTAGTGGTAGCAGTTAAAGCTGGTGTAGTAAATGTTTCGCCTGTGGCCAATTGTGTACCAGCAGTTGCTGCATCGTACCAGGCCAATGTTGTACCACCGTTTGCAGTTGCAGTTAATGTTGCTGTACTTCCGGCGCAAATGGTTTGTGCACCCGCTGTTACCGTTGGGTTAGGATAAATTACCGTTGCACCATAAACATCTAAACTGGTTAAAGCTGTAACTAATGCACCGAAGCTAACCTGTACCCTATCGTAAGCACCACCTGCTAATATAGTTGCAGCGAAGCGGTTACCTGATAACAGCTGAAGATTTAATAGTCCGCCGTTTAATTGTACTGTTTTTACAACTGTAGTACCATTTAATACGGTAACAGTTACATTGTTTAATAAACCAACATCGGCTAAACCGGTTGGTAATGCTAAATCTAAACGAAGACTATCTGTAGCTGTTCCAACGTTAGGGAAAATTAATTGTTGGTAACCTGAGCCACCTACACCTACCGCAAGAGATATTCTGGTAAAGTTAGAAGGATCTGCATCAGTAGAATTTCCTGCGCCAGTTATACCACACAATAAACAAATTCCGTTTATACCAGAGTTTTGTGAGTTCGCAGCGTTACATGCAGTACCGCCACCGTTATTTAATACGGTAACAGTTACCGGAACGCGCGTTGCACTTTTACAACCACTGGCATTTGTTGTTTCTACATAATAAGTTGTAGTTGCCGATAATACCGGAGTAACAAATGAAGTACCTGTTCCTACCTGTGTTCCACCTGTTGCAGCATCGTACCATTGAATGGTATTGCCTGCATCAGCCGTTGCTACCAATGTAGTAGACTGGCCGGCATTAATTACCTGGCTATTCGTAGTTACGGTTGCAGCAGTTGCTGGTGGGTTAACTGAAACATTAACCGCAGTTCTCGAACTTACTGCAGTTCCAGATACCGCCTCTACATAAAAAACTGTTGGAGCGGTTACTGCTGGTGTTACAAAAACACCTGTGTTATTGGTAACCAATGGTGTACTTCCGGTAGAAGCATACCAATTATAAGTTACGCCAGCCTGCAAATTGCTTACGCTTAATGTAGCCGGGCTTCCAGAACAAACAGTTGCTGCGGCAACCACAGGTGCATTAACCGTTACGGTTAAGCTATAAGCTGTTGTTGCTTTGTTTCCGTTTGCATCTGTTGCAGTTAAAGAAATCGTAAAGGTTCCGCCTAAAGTTGGTGTTCCTGTAATTTCTCTTGTTGCAGTATTAAAACTTAAACCCGGAGGAAGGTTTGTTGCTAAATAAGTATACGGAGCTGTTCCACCTGTTACCGCTGGTAAAGTTTGTGTTGGGTAAGGTGTGCCTACAATGCCGTTTGGTAAAGTTGCACCTGGTAATGATAATATCCCTATTACTTTAAGTGCATAAGTATTGCTTGCGGTTCTGCCTTCACTATCTGTAGCAGTTACACCGATCGAATAATTTCCGGCCTGTGTAGGTGTTCCTGAAACTTCTCTTGTTGCGGGATTAAAAGTTAATCCGGCTGGAAGATTCGTTGCAACATACGTATATGGACCAACACCACCAGTTGCCGAAGGCAAGGTTTGTGTGGCATAAACTGTTCCCTCAGTTCCATCAGGCAAGGTTGCTGCTGGTAACACTAAAGGATCAACCACTACGATTGTATAGTTATTGGTTGCTGTTTTTCCATCAGCATCAGTAACCGTAACAGGTACTGTGAAAGTTCCGGATTGTGTAGGTGTTCCTGAAATTGCTCTTGTAGCCGGATCAAAAGTTAATCCCGGAGGAAGACCAGTTGCCGCATAAGTATAAGGTGTTGATCCGCCTGTTGCAGAAGGAATAGTTTGTGTCGGATAAGCTGTTCCTGTTGTTCCGTTAGCTAAAGTCGCTGGCGGTAAAACCAATGGATCAGTTACTTTAATTGTATAGTTAGCAGTAATGGTATTGCCATTGGCATCTGTTACTGTAACCGGAATGGTAAAGGTTCCAATTTGAGTTGGTGTGCCTGTAATTTCTCTTGTTGCCGGATTAAAGGTTAATCCCGGAGGAACACCTGTTGCCGAATAAGTGTATGGTCCGGTTCCACCTGTTGCGGCTGGAATTCCGTTTGTAGTATAGGCTGTACCTGTTACACCGTTTGGCAATGCTCCCGGAGCCAAAGCCAATGCTGGTGTTACGGCTAAAGTAAAGGTTGAAGTTGTGCTACAACCTTTAGTATCAGTTGCTACAACATCGAATGTTGGGTTACCTGCTGCTGTTGGCGTTCCACTCACCACACCACTTGGCGATAAAGTTAAACCAGCTGGCAAAGTACTACCTGCAGCTAAAGTATAAGTATAACCAGGTGTACCGCCAGTAGCAACCGGAAGTTGTTTACTGTAAGAAGATGCAATTGTTGCATTGGTTAAAGTTGTGCCTGCAAATACAATTGCTGGGTTAACGGTAATAACCACTGGAACTCTTGTTGTATTTGAACAGGTTCCTTTGCTTACCTGAACATAATAAGTAGTTGTTGCACTTAAGGCCGGAGTTGTAAAGTTTGCACCCGTGCCTACTTGGTTTCCACCTGTTGGTGCATCGAACCAGGTTAAAGTAGTACCGCCATTTGCAGTTGCACTTAATGTTGCAGTGCTACCTGAACAGATAGATTGCGCACCAGCAATAAATGTTGGGTTAGGGTAAACTACGGTTGCACCATAAATATCTAAGCTGGTTAAAGCCGAAACTAATGCGCCAAAACTTACCTGCACCCTATCGTATACGCCACCTGCTAAAACAGTTGCAGCAAAGCGGTTACCCGATAAAAGTTGAAGGTTTAATAACCCACCATTTAATTGTACTGTTCTTACAACCGTAGTACCATTTAATACGGTAACGGTTACATTGTTTAAAAGGCCAACATCAGCTAAACCAGTTGGTAAAGCTAAATCTAAACGGATGCTATCAGTAGCAACACCTGTTGATGGGAAAATTAATTGTTGGTAACCTGTTGCTGCAACACCCACAGCAAGAGAAATCCTGGTGAAGTTGTTGGCATCGGCATCTGTTGAGTTACCTGCGCCATTTACAGCACATAATAAACAGATACCATTAATACCTGTATTCTGACTATTCGCCGCATTACAAGCTGTAGCACCACCGCCGTTAATTACGGTTACAGTTACCGGAACGCGACTTGCACTTTTACAGCCATTGCTGCTTGTGGTTTCTATGTAATAAATTTTGGTTGCTGTTAAAGCTGGAGTAGTGAACGAAGTTCCGGTTCCAACCTGTGTTCCTGCTGTTGCGGCATCAAACCATGCAATAGTGTTTCCAGCATCAGCGGTTGCAGTTAATGTTGTGGTTTGTCCAGAGTTGATTACCTGGTTATTGGTTGTAACTGTTGCTAAAGTTGCAGGTGGGTTAACTGAAACTGTAACCGATGTTCTCGAACTGATTGCTGTTCCAGAAACGGCTTCCACATAAAATACAGTTGCTGAGCTTATTGCAGGTGTTACAAAAGTCCCGTTATTGCCAGTTACCAATGGAGTGCTCCCTGTTGATGCATACCAGTTATAAGTTACACCCGCCTGAAGATTGCTTACTGTTAAAGTAGCAGTACTTCCGGTACATACTGTAGCAGAAGCCACAACCGGAGCATTAACTGTTACAGTTATTGCGTAGGTGGTAGTTGCTTTATTATTGTTGGCATCTGTAGCGGTTAAAGAAATATTATAGGTACCACCTTGTGTTGGTGTTCCGGTAATTTCTCTTGTAGTTGGGTTGAACGATAATCCCGGAGGAAGGTTTGTAGCTACATAAGTATATGGCAAAGTACCACCAGTTACCGCAGGTAATGTTTGGGGTAAGTATGAAGTACCAACAATTCCGTTCGGTAAAGTTTTTGTAGGCAAGTTTAATGTTCCAATTACTTTAATTGGATAAGTGTTGCTTGCTGTTTTACCTTGACTATCGGTAACCGTAACACTTATTGCATAATTACCTGCCTGAGTTGGTGTACCGGTAACCTCTCTTGTTGTTGGATTAAATGTTAATCCTGCAGGAAGATCAGTGGCTACATAAGTATATGGTCCAACGCCGCCTATTGCAGCCGGCAGAACTTGTGTAGCATAAGCCACACCTTCTGTTCCATCTGGCAAGGTTGCCGCTGGCAACGTCAATGGACTATTTACTGTAATGCTATAATTTGTAGTTGCCGTTTTTCCATCAGCATCGGTTACCGTAACTGGTACGGTATAAGTTCCTGGTGTTGTTGGCGTACCAGTAATGGCTCTGGTTGACGGATTAAAAGTTAAACCAGGAGGAAGACCTGTTGCCGAATACGTATAAGGAGTTGTTCCTCCAGTTGCACCTGGAATAATCTGCGTAGTATAAACTGTACCAGTTGTACCGTCAGCTAAGGTGGCTGTAGGTAATAACAATGGATCAGTAATTTTTACAGTATAATTTGAAGTAATGGTATTACCGTTCGCATCAACAACTGTAACTGGGATCGTATATATTCCAGGTTGAGTTGGTGTTCCTGTAATTTCTCTTGTTGCTGGATTAAATGTTAAACCTGGAGGAACACCGGTTGCAGTATAGGTATACGGCCCTGTTCCACCGGTTGCAGCTGGAATAGTCTGTGTTGGATAAACCGTTCCTGTTAAACCATCAGGCAGTGCGCCTGGAGTAAGTACCAATGCTGCCGTAACAGTTAAATTATAAGTTGCTGTTGCTTTACAGCCTTTACTGTCAGTTGCAACAACCGAAAAAGTGTAAGCATTGGCTACGGTTGGTGTTCCGGTAATTGCACCGGTTGATGATAAGGTTAAACCAGCTGGCAATGTACTTCCTGCTGCTAAAGCATAAGTATAACCCGCTGTACCGCCAGTAGCTGCATCCAATTGTTTAGAATAAGCAAAGCCTGGTGTTGCGTTAGTTAATGTTGATCCGTTAAAAATAATTTGCGGATTTACTGTAATTACAACAGGAATCCTTGTCGATTCGGCCGTACAACCTAATCTTCTGGCAGCAACATAATAAGTTTTAGTAGCAGGTAATGGAGGTGTAGTAAAAGTACCATTAAAAGCAACGGTGCTTACTGGTGCTCCACCTTCTATCGCTTCATACCATAGCAATTCGTTGGTATTTGGCGTAGTCGCATTTAAAGCAACTGTACTATTATAACATGCCGCAATTGCAGTGCTTGCTGGTGTTGGCCTGCCCGCAGAGCGGATTACACCATAAACATTAAGCGTTTGTGTAAGGTTTACAGTAACTACAGAACCTAGTGTTACCTTCACCCTGTCGTATACTACATTTGCACCTGGAGAAAAAGGTATCGATACCGGCTGCCCACTATTTAGTAAACCTAATAAATCTAAATTTAAAGTAGTTGGAACTGATCCGGTATATACCTGGGTACCGCCGTTATATGCTGTTATTGAAATATTCTGTAAAAGCCCTGCGGTTAGTAATGCAGGGGTAGAACTAAATCTCAGGTTAATATCGTCACCAGGGTTTGAAGGTGTTGCAAAATAAAAATTTTGGCTAATGGATGAACCCACGCCAAGTACACCTAAACTAAGTTTAGAAAAATTATCTGGATCCGAATCAATTGCCCTTTCACTATTGGTTACACCCGAACTGCCCAATTGTAGGGCATCGAGCGTAATACCAGTGCCTTCATACCCTGTAGTAAATGCCTGTGCGCAAGGATCAGTACCCGAAGTATAAAAAGAATAATAAACCTTTGTACTGTTAGAAACTGAAAGCAAAAGTGCATTGGTTACATCTTTTAGAAACACCCTATCATAAGCCTGTGTAGGGGTTATCGCTATGTAGAAGAAACCATTTGCATCTTTTACTAAGCGTAAATTATCTGAAGAAAATCCGTCTACACTATTACCACCCGTTGGCGGTACGGCTGAAGCACCGTTTCTGGCACCAACCTGGAAAGAATGGTTTCCAAGAACCACCGTTCCACCTACATTAGCAAGTATGGTACCTAAACTACCGCCTAATAATCTATTCAGGATATCGCCATCAAAATCTATTCTGAGATAAGATGTAACTCCCGCAGCAACCGAAGCCGGATATTTAAGTTCCAACTCGCCACTATACGAACCTATACCAACAGCAATTCCACCGTATGAATTTACAGTAGCAAAGTTATTGTTGTTTAATGTTGCATTTGTTGCATTGTCAACATGATCCGATTTAGTGACAGTATTTGCAAAAATTTTCGTTTGCGCATACGATTTAGTGGAGAAGAGCGTTAATAGAATGATGATTGCAATTAAGGTATTGCTAATTATCCCTATCCGGGACGAGTAAGTATGAGTTTTCATCATGTCAGGCGTTATTTTAGAAGACTTACTATGTACTAATGCTTGTTTGGTAAATGCTTTTGTGGTGCATTATATAATTATGACAAATCTAAATCTAGAATAGCATCCTATCCTATCCATTACTATTCATTTTTATGCAACCCATTTCATTCATTTTATTCATACGGGGCATTCTTAGAGAATAGATTTCTTCAATTGTGAAATTATGATGACATTAGCGCTAGTCATCCCATCTGTTAATTAATGAATGCTAACGATCTCCTTATCGAACTCAGGAAGTTTGTCCTTATAAAATCTGGTTTGAGAAACATCGACCCAGCTCATTGTAAGATTATTTCCGAGTATGTATTTCAAGAAACTAAAAACTACGTAAGTGAAACAACTATCAAACGATTTTTTGGCTTTGCGAACACCTTACATAAATTCTCTTTATTTACTTTAAATAGCTTATCACAATATATAGGTTATAACGATTGGGACTCATTTTGTAAAGACAAGGAAAACCAAACTACCTCCGTTCAAAGTATCTGGCAAGATTTAAAGCTAAAAGCACATGCCATTACAGAGATATCGTTAATTGCAAATAAAAATAATTCGGGCGTTCCATTTAATGCTACCGCCAACAGAAGTTTTTTTTATCCTGATTTTGATTATTTCTTAAAAAACAACTACCAGTTTACAACCATAAGTGCTCAGCCTGGTCAGGGAAAATCGATACTCCTTGCACACATGGTAGAGTATTTTTTCTTATCAGAAAATGCCCTCTACAAAAACGACATCGTTTTATTGGTTAACTCTAGCAGCATTAATACGATTATCCAAAATGGAGACACTTTAAAAGACTGGTTTTTAAAAGAATTTAAATTCGGGAGCCTTACCGAGTTAATCAGTTTTTTCAAAAAAAATCCCGAAAAGAGAGAAGGCCGTTTCATTATTATTGTTGATGGTATTGATGAACATTTAGCAAGAAGTAATTATTTTAAAACGTTTATCGACTTTTTATATAGTATTGAAGAAAACAACTTTGTTAAGCTCGCATTTGGTCTGCGAACGAATAGTTGGATTAATCTTCAACCCGCTATTTACGGTTCTGCATCTTTAACTAAAGCCTGGTATACGGGCTTATTTTATGATGAGGAAACCCTAAGTAATGTACCATCGTTAAATGTTGATGAGGTACTCTACACCTTAAGCAATATAGAAAACAAAATTATCAACCGGGCAGATGTAAGCCTGCCCCTATTAACTCAGTTTAAAACACCATTCTGGTTACAGGTTTATTTCAAGCTCAAAGATGAGAACCACCACCTTGAGCTGAGTAATCCTTTATTACGTTATGAATTAATTAACTATTTCTTAGAGAAACGCGTATTTCTGGCAAAAAAAAGCACAGAAAAAGTATTTCTCCTTAAAAAAATAAGCGATAGCATTTCAGAAGGAAACAAGAAATTAAGGGTTTCTAAAGAAAAGATCCTAAGTTATATCAATTGTTATCCCGATGCATACGAAGAACTTTTGCATGCCGGGATCATCATCGAAGAAAAAAGGTTAAGTACTGCCATCCCTACAGAAATTGTCCGCTTTTTAAACGACGATATTTATACCTATTTCCTATTTATACAGATCACCGATAAGTTTGAATACAGGCCTTGTAAATCATTTTTCGAGCATATATTAAACAGTTTCCCTGGCCAAACCTCGCTGAGAGACTATATACTTAACTGGGCAATTAGGTTCTGCATCACCAGAAATGAGATTGCAGCCTTAAAAAACATTTTCAGGCTGCCATTTACCAACATTGAAAAAAACAGTGCTTTCGATTTTATCTGTTATGTGTCTAAATACGAACTTGGTAAACCCAATTCTAATTTCAATAAGTTAAGCATTGGCGTCGATTTTATCGACATTATGGCTACAGGGCGAACCATGAGCAACCTGTATAAGGAAACCATTAAAACCATTTCAGAGAACGTACTCAATGAAGACATCCAGATTATCCTGCACGTAATAGAATGCAACGTTAATCTAATTGATGTGGACAAAGTAGCTTTAGCCAATACCATGCAGCTGCTAAAGCGGAACTACAAAAGATTAAATGAACTGTTCCCAATTAATCCTTATGATTTAATTCTTTATTTCTACAATAACCTGGTTAATAAACCTAACGAGAGTAAAACCCTGGAAGATAAAATAATAAAACTTTGCCAGGAGATAGATCAGAGTAAACCACAGAAAAACGAAGAAATCACTTCTACCGAAATACTCTCTTACCGCTTGGTATTAATTACCTTATTTTCTCAGAAAAGCTATGCAGAATGCCACCGCTTTATTATGGCTATTTTGACTAAGTACCCCAATATTTTTTATGTAAGACATTCTGTTTTCTCTTCTTTTTTACTGCTTCACTTAGGTCAAACCTACATCAAGCTCAACTATTTTAAAAAAGCGCAGCGCATTATGCAATTTGTTGATAAAATCATCAGCAGCGATTACACCTATTATACCAATTTTATTTTGGCCAGTTTCAGTGTGTTTAAAGCCAACTTTTACAATGCTACACATAATTACGAAAAAGCGCTTATAGAAACGAATATCGGCTTGGGTATTACGGGCAAGAATGATTTTAAGATGTTCGAGATTGCCCTGTTATTAAGTAAGATCGATACCCTAAAACATACGGAAGAATCAGAAGAAGTATCAAACGTAATTAAAGAACTGTTAAACTTTTTAACGGTACATAAAATCTCCATGCCCGACTATTCTAACCTAAGCAGTTACGAGTTCGAGCATACCTTTAAAATTTTAAAATCGTACCGCAGGCATCAAAACCTATAAAAAAGCCCTGCAATTATCGCAATGCTTTTCCCAAACGCAGGTCATTCATTTCCTAAGTCTACAATCTTTTTTTTATGGAGCGCAGGGCCTGTATAAAACACTAAGTTTCTTCCCGTTTTACGCTTTTACGCTTCGCTTCCTCGTTCCTCGTTGCTGCAGGGTAACGCTGCAACCGGGGCTAAATGGCAAAAACAGTTTTTCATTTTCGGGGTTGCAGGTGCATAAACCTCTGCTCCTAAACCCGACAGCAGCGGCGGCCTCCGATTCTTATCGGAGCTACAGCGAATGGCGGGACTGGAAATCTCCAAGAACCACAAGCCAACCATTTCCTAATAAGAATGTCTTTATTTCGGTCGGTGAGACACCAACCGATAGGATAAAGGCTACCAAGAACCACAAGCCATTCATTTCCTAAGTCTACACTCCTTTTTTATTGGAGCGCAGGGCCTGTATAAAACACTAAGTTTCTTCCCGTTTTACGCTTTTACGCTTCGCTTCCTTGTTCCTCGTTGCTGCAGGGTAACGCTGCAACCGGGGCTAAATGGCAAAAACAGTTTTTCATTTTCGGGGTTGCAGGGTGCACAAACCTTTGTTCATAAACCCGATTGCAGCGAACATGCTGATTCTTCATCGGTATAAAGCATAAAGCGGGACTGGAGGCTACCAAAAACCAGAAGCCATTCATTCCCTAAGTCTACAATCTTTTTTTATGGCGCGCAGGGCCTGTATAATATACTAAGTTTCTTCCCGTTTTACGCCTTTACGCTTCGCTTCCTCGTTCCTCGTTGCTGCAGGGTAACGCTGCAACCGGGGCTAAATGGCAAAAACAGTTTTTCATTTTCGGGGTTGCAGGGTGCATAAACCTCTGTTCCTAAACCCGATTGCAGCGAACATACCGATCCTTCATCGGTATAAAGCATAAAGCGGGGCTGAAGGCTGCCAAGAACCACAAGCCATTCATTTCCTAATTTGAAGAACAGTGAGTATGCTTATTTCGGTCGGCAAGACACCAACCGATAGCATAAAATATTTATTTAATCAGATTATAAAGTTCATCTAGCTTAGGCGAAAGTACAATCTCTATCCTTCTGTTTTTGCTTCTTCCATCTGCATTTGCGTTGGTACCCAACGGCTGGAATTCGCCCTTACCTGTAGCTGTCATCCTTACACTTTCTACCTTCTCATTCTCCGTTAAATAACGTACTACGGAGGTAGCTCTCAATACACTTAAATCCCAGTTATCTTTAATCTGTCCCAGGTTATTTATTTTCTGGTTATCGGTATGACCTTCAACAGCAATGTTTATCTCTGGTTGTTGTTTTAATACATTGGCCAATTGGGTAAGGGCTTGTTTTCCTTTTTCATCAATAATAATACTTCCCGAAGGGAACAATAGTTTATCCGTTAGCGAAACATAAACTTTACCATTTTTAATCTCTACGGTTAAGCCACTTTTGGTAAAGCCCAACAAAGCCTGTTGAAGTTTTTCTTTCAATGCATTGGTTGCCTCATCACGTTTACGCAAAACTTCTTCTACTTCTTTTAAACGTTTTTCGCGGGCAGCTAAGTCTCCAGATAGTTTGGTAATTTCTGATGAAGAATTATTTTTAAGCTTTTTATAGCTCGCATCCATTTCATTGTAATTGTTCTGCAGATCGCGAAGTTCTTCAGCCATTAAGGTCGTATCCTTTTTAAGCTTACCTACTTCTTTTTCTAAATTTTCGTTTTTAATTAAGCCTTCGTTAAAAGCAGTATATAGCGAATCTTTAGTACCCAATAAGGCTTTGTACTTTTTAGGCGAAAGCACAACACAAGAGCTAATTGAAGAGATAAACAAGAGCAGCGCAAATGCAAAAATGGTATTTTTCATATTTTATTGTCAAGATTTGAGTATCAAGGATCAGAACCTTTTATCGTTTGAACATTGACTATTGGTTATTGATTATTTTGGGTTATGGTCATTGAAAATTAAACGGTTGATTATTGCTCAATGGCATTCCGTAAAAATGCAACTAATGGCTGTACTGTTTTAAAAGAACTTATCAACTTATTAACGAGGTTTGGTTTTAAAAACTCGTCATCTCCGATTTTTGTGGTGGCCTCGAAGCTTTTCAATTTTAAAAATTCGATATTAGGATCTGCAGGATCATAACCCTTAGGTGCATTTTTAAGTGCATTATCAAAACCCAGTTTAAAGTTTTTCTTGAAGGCTGTGTTGTTAATAATTTCTTTAAAATCGCCTATATTATAATCAATCTCTTGCCTGATCAATTTTAAATGTGGCGCATCTGGCATCCAGTATCCACCGGCAATAAAACTTTTCCCTGGCTGAATATGCAGATAATAACCAGGTTCATTCCCCCCTTTTTTGGTAGAGAACCATATGCCGAAGTTATTTTTATAAGGATCTTTATTCTTACTGAAGCGCACATCACGATAAATGCGTAAAAGGCACTTCTTTGGATCCATCTCTGCCGAAAGCGTCGGGTCTACTTTGGCCAGCTCCGGGATAATATTGGCCACAAGTTCGAGCACATCGGCCTTTGCATTTTCATAAACTTCTTTATTGGCGGCAAACCATTCGCGGTTGTTATTCTCCGCTACGTCTTTTATAAAACTAAGGGTTTCTTTTTTTAACATCGCTAAAAATTGAATGATTATATTTAAAATGGTTGATAGCTCATGGTCAATAGGTTAAATGGCCATCAGACAGTTTTAACAGTCAACCTATACCTTCTAACCTTGGACTCTGGAGTCCTGAATTACTTATCGTAATATGGCTTATACTTAATATTCGGCGATAAAACATGAAGCAGTATAATTCTCGAATATCGATAGTTAAATGGATACAGAATAAAACAACCTGCAAAAATAACGATTAGATAAGGCCAGAAAGTTGCATCGGTAAGCGGACCGAAAATTAAATAGGTGATAAAACTGGCGAAAAGCATTTCAATTACATTCATCGCATAACTTACATACATGGCTGCATAAAAGTAACCAGGTTCAATTTCTATGCGTTGTGCACAATGCCCGCAGATTTCTTTGGTATGCTGAATATTCCAGCCATACATACTGCCTGTAAAAATATCCCCCCTACGGCAATGCGGACACTTGCAATGTACAATGGCATAAAGTTTTGAGGTAGCTTGCTCAGACATACTTTTAATTTAAATTAAAAGGTTCTTTTTTCATATTAAGGTGCACATTCTTTTTGCGGTATTTTTTATACCAAACCACACCAACAATAACAGCCATTAAATAAGGAAGAGATAAAAGATACAATACACCCGTATTTAAGCCTGCCGTTTGCGTATTCCCGTTTTTAACACCTTGCTCGGCATTAATGGTACACATGGAACATTGTGCGTTAACATTGGGGCTTACCGCGAATGTAAATACCAATACAAACAGGATAAAAATTGCTTTCTTCTTCATTCGTTACAAATATAAGCATAAAACGGTTGGAGGGGTTTAAAAATTATGTCATAAAAAAGCCACCTGCTTTTTTACGGCAAGTGGCACGGGAGAGAAAGATTAAAATTAGATTTTAATTATTTATAGCGTTCCATATATAAAAGAACTTAAATCTGCTGTTCTGTAGAGTCCCCCTAAATTCGGGCTATTAGGGGTTGTACTCGTAACCCAGTCAATTTTAAATGGACCAGATATAATATAATCTGCTAAAGGTTTAATCTGAATTGCTCTAGTTGTCCAATTGTTATCGGAAGTTACCACAGGGATATTATCCAGTGTAATTACATCTCCGTTAATTGTATACTTAAAATTAGCTGTTGCTGTAAAAGCCGATGTTCCCGACATATATGCTACGGCCACAGAAAATACACTGTTACTGGTTAGGGTAAAAGAAGTAGAAACAACAGATCTTCCACTTGCAGTAAATAACGAAAGCATTTGATTATAGGCTGCATTAAATCCTGAGGTAACTCCTGTGGGTAATCCAGCAGTTGGAATAGTTATTTTCTTATAAGGGAAGGTAGTTGGAAACCCAAATAATAAATACAAAGGCATTAGAGGTACAGGACTCGATTTAATAATATACTCCTTGCCACTAGTATCGTAGAGGGCTAATGTTGCAGCATCTTTCCAAGCTATTTTGGCAAATGTTGTTCCTTGATAATTTAAGCCAGAACCTAATAACTCAGCTCCGTCTAATTTAAAAGCAAACTTTGATATTGCTGATCCAGCTGTAACCCCATCTGCTAAAATCCCTAATAAGCTAACCCTTTTACCTGATGCAAGATTATTTGTGGAATTTACCGAAATGCCAGCCTTTAATGTAGCACTCCCAGAAGCAACTTCAATATAGGGGTTTTTTATAGCAGCAAAAAAGCTATTAAATTTATTAATAGCAGTAAGGTAATCGCCACTAGTGTAGGCTGCCTGTTGTGCAGCGGTTGCTTTCACCAATTTAAATGGCTGTCTGTATTTTTTACCTGTAAAAATGATACTGTCGCCACTAATTCGATCAAAAATAAATTCGATATCGCTGCTATAACCAACTTTGGATGTTCCTCCTAATGTACCATTAGGGTCATCAAGCATCGAAATATAATTATAAGTATCAAATACTAAATCAGTACCTATATCTTGCTTAACGCGATAGTTTGATTTACCAATTGTTGCTGCCGATGTAGTAGTCAAATCCCCGTACATGGTTACATTTTGTTCCTTATCAAAAGTAAAATAAAATCCATAACCGCCACCTGCCTGGGTCGGCAGCGTGGCTATCCATCCATTTGGTGCGCCTGTAAGGGTAGTAGATACCAAATTAATCTGATCAGCAGCCCTTTCTTGTGGGCTTTTATCAAAAACTGGTACATAAGACGTTTTTTTGCAAGACATCATTACAGATAACATTGCTATAAAAAATAAATATCTTTTCATCGTTTTAAAATTAATAAGCCAATGGCCCGTAAAAATAATCAGTTGGCGAGTTTAAAACCGTAAAACCACCCAGTCTCATATAATCGTCTGCAGTAACATTTACTGGCAACCAATCAGCCACAAAAGTATTGTTAGTTAGGTAATCTAACATAGGTTGCATAGATGCCGTATTAGACGTTGCATTTGCTACCCATGGAGCTGTTGTACCTCCTACAGTGCCCGTTGTAAATTTTACCTGACCTGTTGATACTGTTGTAGCCATATTAAAAGCATAAAAGGCTTGAGTCGCAGTAGTACCGACGTTATAGTTAGCCTCTATATACATCGCAGTAGGAGACGTGAAGTTAATTCGAATATAATTTAGAGGCCTAGACTGGGCTGCAAATGCATTTTTAACTGTGGCGTATAGGGTATTAAAAGATTCAGAACCTCCGTACTTTATATAATAATCTGCCCCTGTATTTATTGTTAAGGTTTTAAATGTAGGTAAAGGAGCAGGTGCTGGGCTTGGTAGTGGAGTAACCAGGGGCGTACGCGCTTTACTTAACCAGTAAGCAAATTTGGTTTCATTACGGCCAAGGCTGATCATGTATTTTTGAACCTCTTTTTGTAATGCTTTAAAGTTGATACCTAAATTGGTAAAATAATTAACTACATTATTTTGCTTTTGGACAAACCTGGCTTTACCAGCAGTATTGGCAAAATTAGCCCAATCGTCATACCAAACCTGCCCATTTATTAGTAAGTAGCTTATGGTTTCGGCGTAGTCTTCGGTATATACGCCACTGGCATAACTGGTAACGAAACCATTTCTACGTGCCGTATCTTGTGGCGTATCGGTATAAGGTTGTTTATAAAAGCCTTTTGATATGGGTTCAAAATCAACTGGTATGGGAATAATCTGGTTCAAAATGTGTCCAAATTCGTGGTGCATAATCCGGTGTCTATCCCATGCAAAAAATTGCCCGGCAGGAAGCGGCTGGTATTCATTCACCCCATATAAAGTAATCCTACGACCTCCAGCTGCTGTTCCGGCAACTCCTGGATCACTTGAATTTGCATAAGCATTAGATCCAAATAACACCCATTCTTTTGGCATATAGGTTTTGGTAAATGTGGGTCCTGCTATTTTAAAGTAGGGATTGATAAACCCATCTAACACAATCTGCATGGTTGGCTGTATATTTTCCAATTTACTAGGTACTACGTTTGCCGTATTACCATGGTAATACCTGTTGTACCTGTAAATCACATCAATATTATAAGGATCTAAAAAATTAGTCTTCAACCATTGGTCGGTCGCAGTATTGGTGTGGGGATCATCTGCATTAAAAGTGCTGTAATCTACATTGAGCGTTTCTGTTTTACGACAGGCAAATTGCAAGGCAATAAGCAGAAGAAATGCTGATATTTTTAGTATATTTTTCATCTTAATTATCTTGGATTTAGTTCTACACCTGAGGTTTTAACTTCTAATGGCAATTGGAAAATACGGTGAGGATCTCCTGGTTTTAATTCTGCGAAGGTCTCTTTAGCATTAATATCTATGGTATTATGTACTACAGTAATATCACGACGAATAATATCCCACCACCTTAAGCCTTCTTGTAAAAACTCAGCTTTTTTAGCATCTAAAATCGTTCTGATTAAGCCTTGTTTCGGATCGGTGATGGCTGGATAGTAAGTTGCAATTTTAGCTGCAGTAACGGCATCTGTGTTTGGATTATATCCCACAATCCTTTGGCTGTAAAAGTCATTAATGTCTTTTAGCGCCAAATTATTCTGTCCAAGCTCTACATAAGCCTCTGCTCTATTCATGAGTGCTTCATCTACTGTAAACCCGGCGAATGTTAGGTATGGAAATCCAACCCCCGGACTAGTATAAAAAAAGTTCTCCTTGAATTTATAAGTGGTATAATTTGGCACGCTATACTGTAATACAACATTTGCCAGCGCTTTACCAGTGATATTTCCAGCTGCAGAAAACATGCTGCGCATTTTATTACCGAAACCGTGTCGTGGGCTTGAGTAACGGGCATAAAGCGAATATGTACCCAATAACAACAAGTTATACTTTTGACCGGACCCCATGTAATTTATGCGGTATTCTTCATTTCCATAGGTCCTCAATGTAGACGAAACCGGACGCATATTGTTAATAAAATCATTGCTGGGTACGGTAAGTGTTGCGTGGTCAACTACTTTTTGCCATTCGCCCAAAAACAGATAAAACCTTGCTGCGAAAGCATGGCCTGCTGCAGGAGTAAAATGGTACTTTGGAACCTTATAAGCTGCTGACTGCAATAATGGCAAGCCCGCTTCTAAATCTTCTTTAATACGGGCATAAGTGCTAGCCACAGTCCCCCTTGTATAAGGTTGTATTACTTTTGTTTCTGGTTTATCTACATAAGGGATACCAGGTGCATCATTTGCTCCGCCTATTTTATATGGTGTTGCAAATAAAGTAGCCAACATAAAGTGTGCATACGCCCTACAAACCAGCGCCTCTCCTTTGTAAGGTAAAGCAGCTGCGCCCATATTATTGGTCTGAATTGATTCTAATGCCTGGTTGGCAGATGCTATGGCTTCGTAACATGCATTCCAATAAGTGGTTGATGAGCTGGTATTATCGCCAATCACATCTTGCCAGGAATAAGGAAGGTCTATCACATCATTTAAGTCTCCAATACCTTCACCCTTATCTTCCGAATTATCAGATGAAGCTTCGGTAAAAGTTAAATAATCTCTTGAAGGGTAGGCGGTTGATACCAATTGAGACAACTTGTCTATGGTATTAATTTCTGCCCTATTATCTGGCGATTGTTCTAAGTATTTCTTACATGATGGCATTGAAAACAACAATACAACTGCAAGTAAACTGAATAATATTTTATTTAATTTCATGTTTTTTCAATTAAAATCCAACTTTTAACGATAAGGTATATTGTCTGGAAACTGGCAAGGCTACCCCACCTGTATTGTAAAACTCAGGATCCTGACCGTTTAACTTTTTATCAGAATACAATAACAATAAGTTATTACCAACTACTGATAATGAGGCGGCAGACATGCCTAACTTGCTATAAAAGCTTTTTGGCAAACTATAACTTAGTGATACCTGTCTTAATTTGATATAGTCACCAAAGGCAACCCTTTCGGTAGAAAAATTATATGCATTATAAGCATACCTGATATCAACAGCAGAACCATTCGCGTCTACAATCTTCGATTGGGTTAATGGATCTAAAATAGCAGGCACATTGGTAAATTGCTCATCACCAGGCATTACCCACCTATTCAATAAATCTCTACTCATTGAAGATATATCGTTAAAATTTGGCTTTATATTTGGATTCAATCTGATCATATTCCCTGCTGAAAAGCCGAATAATGCCGATAAGGTTATGTTTTTATAGCTAAATTGATTATAAAAACCACCTGCAAAAGTTGGATCTATGGGTCCTTCGTATTTTAAATTAACCAATTCATTATCCTGAAAATAAACATAGGTAGTTTTTCTTCCATCTACGCCAACAAACGTAGGGTAGCCATAGTCATGATTTAAGCCGGCAAATTGTATGGAGAACAAACTTCTTTGTGGATAATTTACAACAGGCGAACCGTTGGTAGATGTAGATTTCAAGATATTAGGATTGATTTCCAATTGTTTTACTTTGTTGGTATTAAAGCCAAAGTTGAAATTGGTGGTCCATTTAAAATTTGGATGATCAATCGCTTTGCCTGTAATACCTAACTCTATCCCTTTACCAGACATGGCTCCATAATTGGCAATCTTAGTATATTCCCCACCAATACCTGATGTTTGAATTGCGCCAATTAAATCATAAATATTTCTTTTGTATAGATCAACAGTAAAATTGATTCTATTTTTTAGTAAAGCTAAATCCAAGCCTATATTTAAATCTTTCGTTTTTTCCCAGGTCAGTTCTGAGTTTTCTAAATTCGAGATAAAAATTTGAGATTCCTGATCGCCTAAATTTGGCCTTCTCGAAACCTGGTTATAAAATACTGCAGCCGAGTTTGTGGCATTACCAATACTGGCTACCAAACCGTAAGAACCACGTAGTTTAGCACCAGTTAGGATGTCGCTTTCTGGCCAGAATTTTTCGTCGCTGATATTCCAGCTAGCAGCAATATTCCATGTTGGTAACCATCTGGCTGTTGCTGTGCGACCGAGTAAGTTTGAACCATCATACCTTCCAGAAAATTTAATGGTATATTTTTCGTCGTAGGTATAAGCGGCATTGGCAAAAAAAGCAGAATATCTTTCGTAATTATTACCCATACTAAAATAGGGCTTCCCTTCTTCGGCCGATTCTTTGAAGTATTTGTAATAAGGTGTTACCAAACCTCCGTTATCAAAATTGTAACCCACCCCATCAAATGATTCAGTTTGACGATCAATATATCGAACCTCCATAGCACCAAAAGCAGTAAAATTATGTTTGGTATTAATAGTTTTGTTAAACAATAAATTTTGTCTGAAATAATAGCTTTTTAAGTTATCAGTAGAAGTTTTGTAAAAACCTCCACTTGGCAGCACACTAATTGGTAAGCTGCCCGGAAGATCCGGATCGGTGTAAAGATTGCCATTACTCTGTGAAGAGGTTGCATCATCAACTGTTCTGAATGAAGTGGCCATATTTGAGCTTTCCAGAATGGAGATTTGTGATTCAGATTTCACAAATCGATAAGCGCCATTAACCGAATAAGTTAAACTAGGTATAATTTTGTAGGTTATTTCTCCCTGAACTTTAAAATCTAATACACCTAGTTTTAAATAGTTGGTATTCAATTCATTTAAAATACTAAAAGGGGCACTATTTTGGCGAAAATATTCATAATTACCATTTTCATCATAAGCTGTAAGCATACGGCTGGTATTTACGGCATAAGCATAAGGGTTGATATCAAAATTACGAAAGTAGTTTCCGTAAACCGCATCCGTTTGAAGTGCTGTTGCGCCGGGTGCCTGTTGGTTTCGTACCGAACCTGTACTTAAAAGTTCTGCGCTTAATTTATCAGACATATTAAAATTTGCTCGATAATTACCGGTAAACCTACTTACACTATTGCCAATGGTTACACCGTTATCTTTAGTAAAAGAGGTAGAGGCATAACTTTTAAACTTTTCAGTACCTGAGTTGATACTTAAAGAGTGCTCTTGTTGTAAAGAGTTTTTAAACAATACATCAAACCAATCGGTATTCGCATTGGCATATTTGTTCAAAAATGCATTCTTATCAGCACTAGTATTCTTTAAAGCATAGCTATTTGTAGCGGCATCATAGTTATACAACATGTTGTACATTTTGTAAAATGGTCCGCCGTTAACACCTCTCGATTCAGAAGGTATCTGAAGATATCCCTTATTTTGCATTTCGATTAAAACGGCCATTTGATCGGCAGAATTTAAAATATCAAAATCAGCATAACTTGGTTTTGCATAAGTGGTAAAGTTTCCTCTATAACTAATCTTAGGCGCGCCTTCAGTTAATTTACCTTTTTTGGTCGTTACGACGATCACCCCGTTCATCGCCCTTGCGCCATACATACCTGTTGCTGCCGCATCCTTTAAGATGTTAAAGCTCTCAATGTCATCAGGATTTAAACCAGCTACCGAAGAACCGATTAAAGTATTTGCATCACCAGAGGTTAGTGCTTCGTTCGAAATATTGATAACATCTTCTAAGATGATTCCATCCACAACCCATAAAGGCTTGTTATCTCCTGTAAAAGAAGTAGCGCCACGAACACGGATTTTTGGTGCAGCACCAAAAGTACCCGAAACGTTTTGTACAGTCACACCAGCAACTTGCCCTTCAAGCATCCTACTGACATCCGTAACACCGGCTCTTTCAGCATCCGATGCCCTTACCAGGGTAGCCGCTCCAGTAAATGTTTTCTTTTCTAAAGTTTGGTAACCTGTTGATACAACATTTACTTCACTTAATTGAGCCGCATCTTCCTCTAAAGTAACATTAATTACAGTTTTAGATCCAACCGTTACCTCAATGGTTTTATACCCGATGTAACTAAAAACCAAAGTTGCGCCTTCTTTTACCGAAATGGTATAATCGCCGACACTATTGGTTGATACAGCATTGGCTGCTCCTTTTTCGCGCACACTAACGCCAGGTATTATCGCTCCATTTTTATCCCGTACTTTACCCGTTACTTTTACAGCTATAAAATAACCAACTACTTTATCGAAAATACTCTTCTCTTTTGGCTTAATTAAGATTGTTTTGTCTTCAATAGTATAGGTTAAATCCCGACCAGAAATAATCTTGTCCATTATCTCTTCTATAGTCGCATTATTAAAGTTTGCATTTAAAGTAGTGGTGCTTTTAATGGTGTTGGTTGATAATAATACATCGTAACCAGACTGCTGTCTGATTTCCCTAAACATTTTTTCTAATGTTACATTTCTTTCTTTTAATGTAACCAGCTGGCCAAATGAAGCTGCACTTACCTGCATTAGCGAGGCAAGTAATATGACCGTAACTAACTTCATAATTAATAGCAATTTAGGTATGTAGCGTCGATGCGTACATAAAATTCTAATATAAATTTTGTACATTTAATAGTCTGTTTTTGTGCGAAGCGCAATAAAGTTTAGACGCCAAAAAGCGTTTCGCGGTTATCCAAGAAATAATTGATTTTAATCGATTCCGGTTTACGGAATAGCTAAACAGATAATAAAGGGGGTGTTGCAAGCACTCCTTTTTTATTTATTCAACTTTTGAATCGTTAGGAGCTTTGTCGAAGTATATTCATTTAGTTGTAGTGGTTTTAGGTTATTGTTGATTAATTAGTTTTGTTTTTAGAGATAAAGGTTAGTTACGCCTTCATCTTTTTCGGTTATTCTTTATAGACAATAACTTTATTGCCTTTAATATCGAAACGTACTTCACCAGTTTGCTCAAGTTTGGTTAACACTTTCGATATTTTTTCAAAACGGCTTACCGTTCCGTAGTACATCACATTTTTTGCATCCGCATCTGCGTATTCTATTTCTACATTATACCAACGGGCAACTTTACGCAAAATGCTTTCTTGCCGTTCGTTATTGAACATAAAATAGCCGTTTTTCCATGCTATCGCTTCATCAACATTTACTTCTTTTACATCCATGCCAGAAACAGATACCAAAGATTGCTCGCCAGGTTTAAGCACCTCGCTCTCATTGGTAGTATTATGTGAAACTCGTACACTTCCTTCTAATAAAGTAGTTTTAGTTACCCTTTCATCTTTGTAGCTATTAATATTAAAGTGCGTACCCAATACCTCAACAGACTGCTTATCGGTTTCTACAATAAAAGGATGTGCTGCATTTTTAACTACTTCAAAATAGGCTTCCCCATCTAATTTAACCAAGCGCTGCTTAGCCGTTCCGATATTTAACGAATACTGAATTGAAGATGCTGCATTTAGCCAAACAGTAGAACCATCGGGCAACTGGATTTGCCATTCGCCACCATTTGGGGTCGAAATGGTATTTAAGCTCGCATCATTTACATTTTCTGATCCAGCCATGTTATACACCAATTGACCATTGGCAGTTTTGGTGATAGAGAAGCCGGCTTCTTTGGCAACATCGCCATTCATCGCATCTGAAAGTGAAATTTTCTTTCCATCGGCCAGGGTGAGAATAGCTTTGTTTTTTCCCGGCGCCACGTCACTAACGAAAACGTGCTCTTTCTTTTTCTGTAAAGAGAGGTAAGCCGTGAATGAAAACACAATAAAAACAACTGCAGCTGCAGCCCATTTTAAGCGCTTCATTAAAATCCGTTTAGGCGATCGGCTTGGTTTGTCTACAGCCAAAATTTTATTTAGAACCGGATTCCATTTTTCCTCGACAACATTAGGCGCATGCTCTTCTTCTGCGATAATCATTTTCACGATTTCGTCAGAAAGTAATGATGTGTTGTTTTCTGCTAAAATTAAAAGTTCTTCCCTTTCGGCCTCGCTTAAGGTCTTAGCTGTAAACTGTTGTAAGAGATAATGTATACGTTCTTCCATAAAGATTCTGATACTAAGAAGCAGCAAAAGAAAATTAGGACTATCGGGATATTAATTTTTTTCTATTTTATTTTCAAAAAGGAAAAAACAATTGGAAAAAAGAATACAATCCCATGTTGATCGAGGTGTATACGTATCGATTTAAGGGCAATTACCAGGGCATTTTTAACCGTATTAGGCGAGATATTGAGTATTTCTGCAATTTCAGGTATGCTTTTACCATCGCGTCTGCTCAATTGATATATATTTTTGCGTTGATCAGGTAATTTTTCAACAGCAATAGCAATAATTTTCGTCACCTCGTTTAAATTAATGGTTTCTACGGTATTGTTATGGCTATTTTGTTGCTTAGCCACAAATGCATCCACAACTCTATCTTCTTTTAATTTTTTACGCAGGTAGCTTAAACATTCGTTAGAAACATATTTATATAGATAGGCTTTCACATTATCGACTTCAGCTAATTTATCGCGATTTAGCCAAAGCCTTAAAAATGAATCTTGAATAATTTCTTCAGCGGCATCTTCAGATTTAGAGAACTTAGCGGCAAAAATGTGGAGTACGGGAAGATATTTGAAGAACAAAACAGAAAAAGCCTGCTCATCTCCCTCTACGATTTTTTCTATAAGCTTACGTTCATCTTCTGTCCTTCCTGGCGCCATAAATTAGTCGATCTACCTGCTCATCTACAAATTATAAGTGTTTTTTTTGAGATGTATTATACATAAAAGTGAAAAAAAAATTGGGTTAAAACAAATATGATGTTCCGGCTAAGTAACATTAACTAAAAAAACCTTACTTGTTAGGTAAGGCTTCAGCACTTTCTAAGCGAAAAACGCTAATATTGATAATATGGCGAAATCATCAAATAGACCACTACTCCCGTAATGGCTACATAAAGCCATAATGGAAATGTAATTCTTGCAATTTTTCTGTGACGATCGAAACGCTCAGCCAACGCCCTTACATAAGTAACCAATACCAATGGAATAATGGCTATCGACAATAGGATATGCGTTAACAAGATAAAGAAGTAGGCATACTTAATAGCTCCCTCGCCACCAAACTTGGTAGATGGAGTAGTCATATGGTAAGCAATATACATTACCAAGAACAACAGAGAGCAACCAATAGCGGTTTTCATCAAGTTTTGGTGTAATTGTATTTTACCGTTTTTTATCGCCCATACAGCCACGACCAACAGTACAGCTGTTATTCCATTTATGGTTGCATATATCGGAGGTAAAAAAGGAAGTGTTGGTGCATTGATACCTAAGTCTTTTAGTTTTACTACGAATAAAAATGCTACTGCTACGGGTATAAAAATAGAAAGAATGATGATCCACTTGCTATACTTTTTCTCAATTGGGCTATTTTCCATGAGTTTTTAAAATCTCTTTATATTATTATTATTTTGTATCGACTTCGGACTCCAAACGCTAAAACCCTAAGCGCTGAGCCAACTACCTGCCGTCTTTAACGTTCCGCAAATACTCTGCAATAAGTACTTTTATTTCATCCTCCAACCTGGCGTTTGCCTCTGCGTTATCTGCATCATAAATACCACGTATACGATGTAGATTATCGATAAGTACTATTTTATTGCTGAAAATAAAATTGGTTTTCTCTTCCGTTTCATCTGCCACTACATCAAGTAACAAACCTTTTCTGATCAGCGGATAAGTTTGAATGGTATCACCAACCAGAAAATCCCATTTTCCGGCCTTTGCCTTAAAACTTTCGGCAAAATCTTTTATTCTACCCTTATCAAGTGGATCAACAGAGAGGCTTAAAAACTTAACCAAAGGTTTTAGCTCATACCCATCAGATAATTTCTTAATGTATTTACTTGTTTCCTGGTTGTTGGCCCCGGTATAAAATAAATTTACAACCACAATCTTGTTCGCGAGCGATTTCCAGGTAATGGTATCGTTATGTTGGTTTACGAGTTTAAAATCAGGAACCAGGTGATAAATGGTATCTGGTATTTTTTTCCCTTTTACGCTATGAAAGGTTGATGCAACAACTTTCTCACCAAAGATGGGTAAACGCTTATACCTATTCTTTGCAAAGTGTGGCAATAAGTAAAAAAACAAAAATCCCGGTATAGCTAAAATGCTTACCAGGATTATTACCTTTTTTATAGGACTTCTTTTCATTAATGGTTCATCATGTGGATATTTAAGAACCCACCTTCTATCAGCATTAAAACAATAAAGTAAATAATGAAAATAAATGATACCGTTAATGCAAGCTGTAAGCCCAATTTCTCAAACTTTAAGTGCATAAAATAAGCTACGATATAAAATGCCTTTACCAAAGTTAAAGCGATATAAATGTAGTTACCGATATGCTGAGGAATATGATGCCCTGGAATAAGCCAAAGTGCTATAATAAACTCAATACCTGTAATTAGTGATAAAATACCTGCTACTTTCCAGATTTTGGCTTTATTCATTCCTGCATGTTCGCCATGCTCATGGCCTTCTGTTGTATGTGCGTGCTCTGACATAAAAATATTTTTATAATATGATAAATTAAACCAAATAGAAGAATGTAAATACAAACACCCAAACTAAATCAACAAAGTGCCAGTATAAACCCACTTTTTCTACCATCAAATAGTGTCCTCTTTTCTCAAAACTTCCATTAATGGTCATCACTAATATGATGATATTAATTAAAACACCAGTAAATACGTGGAAACCATGGAAACCGGTAATGGTGAAGAACAGGTTAGAAAATTGCTGTGCCGATACTAAAGATACCTCACCTGTAAATAAATGATGTAATGTTTCCATCGGAGGAATTTTTCCCCATCCAAAACCTTCATGGAATAAGTGTGTCCACTCTAAAGCCTGGCAGCCCAAGAACATAAAACCACCAATAATAGTAGCAACCATCCACCAGATTACTTCTTTTTTTGCACGACGGTGACCAGCCTCAACAGCCATAACCATGGTTACAGAACTAAGAATTAATATAAAAGTCATGATACCCACAAAAACTAACGGGGCACCGCTTTCTTTTAATCCAGGGATTGATTGGAAAACCAAATCCGGATCAGGCCATGTTAATTTAGAAAAACGCTGAGCGCCGTAGTAGATCAATAAAGATGAAAAGGTAAAAGCATCTGACAAAAGGAAAAACCACATCATGATTTTACCATATTCTACCGACCACGGAGAACGACCACCATTCCATGGCCCGGTTTTAACTTGATCTAATTGTGATACTGCATTCATTTGGAAATAGTATAATAGTTTGTTAACAAATTTAACGGTTCAAAAGTAAAAAAACATACAGATATATCCATAATATATCTATAAAATGCCAAAAAATAGAAGCAATTTCCATTCTATACTGGACTTTGGCAACAGGAAGGCTCTTATAGCTCCCTGCTAAAGCATTAATAATAAGGCCAACACCGCCAATAATGTGTAATAAGTGCATGCCCGATACCACATAAATAAATGATATAGCTGCGTTATTTCCTACCAGGGTTGCACCGGTCCGCACCATACTTCCCCAGGCATTAAACTGCATTACACCAAAAGCGACGGCTAATATTACGGTAATCCACAGCATATTACGCTGTAAGCTAAAGTTCAGTTTCTTTAAAGCCTTTGATGCAAGCACCAAAGTAATGCTACTGGCAATAATTACCAAACTAGAGTAAATAAAGGCATCTGGTAAAACCAAACCATGCCCCTTTCCCTTCGAAGCGGCAAATACCAGATAATAACTGGTAAAACCACCAAACATAATTGTTGATGATACGACAAATAACCAAACAATAAATTTCCTTGGTTTAGGGTCAAACGTATCCTGCATCTTTTCCATTGTTAGCACCATAAATTATTTTGCTATAAAATTTAATAATAAGCCCAACTGTACTGCCGGGATGTAAAAAAACGAACAGAACATTACTTTCTTGGCATCTGCCAATTCTCTTCTCATTAAAAGTTTAAAAGCCAGCCAGCTAAAAATAAGTCCGGCTATTAATGATAAACCTGCAATGTAGTACCCACCAAAACCATACAGCGTTGGCAGTAAACTTACCGGAATTAAAATTAATGTACTTAAAAAGGTAAGCAAAGCAGAGGTTTTATCTCTTTTCTTGGTAGGTAACAACCTAAAACCTGCTTTCTTATAATCATCATCCAAAACCCAGGCAATTGCCCAGAAATGTGGAAACTGCCATACAAACTGAATTAAAAACAGAATGCCTGCAATGTAATAATCAATTTCGTGGAACATTTCGGCTTTTAAACTGCCAAATGCTGCTAAATACCCAATAAGCGGTGGTAAAGCACCTGGAATAGCACCTACAAAAACTGCTATTGGTGATTTTCTTTTCAATGGTGTATAGGCAAAGGCATACAAAAGGATCGAAAATACAGAGAGTAAACCAGTTTCCAGATTCAATTTCCCCAATAACCATGTACCTAAAAATGCCATAAAAACCCCGAGGATCAATCCTTGTCCGGTAGTCATTCTGCCTGCTGGCATGGGGCGATCTTTAGTTCTGGACATTAACTTATCTAAGTCCTTCTCAATAATTTCGTTAAAACAGTTTGCAGCAGCGGTTACTAAAAAACCACCGGCAATCAATATTAACCAGTTTCCCCAATCAATACTAGGGATATGGCCTCTACCCACCTGCATTTTCTGTCCGATCAAAAAAGAGATCGACGCCGAAAACACCACCGTAAACGATAGCCTGAATTTGATAAGTTTAGAAAAATCTGAAAGATATTGCTTCAATTTTCTTAAATATTATTGTTTATATGTACTTGTACGGTAAACCAATAAGTACAGGTAAAACTGTAAACTAAATAACAGCGTAGAGAACAAAATGTGTAATGCCTGCGCTGCCGGTGGAAAAGCGATATATGCTAAAGCAAAACCACTTAATAACTGTATGAGGAGCGTTATTAACATAAACCTTGCGGTTAACAATGGTGCAGCCTTACCACTAAAACGGTCGATAACCATTTTATACACTACTGCATTGGCAATTACTACGAGTATAGCTAAATCACGGTGATAAGAGAATACCTCTCCTACTTTCGAAATCCATGTATTCTTGTTTCCGTAGGAGAGCGACTTTGCAATAACATCCACCGCTTCCCTAACCTCGGTTCCTAAAACAATCTGAACGATACTGATTACAAGTGTAAAGAACAAAAATCCTTTGAGCCATGCTATACGGTACATAATTACAGAAGGCGCTTTATTCAATTGCTTCGCATAATTGTAGGTATAAATAGATATAGCTAAAATAACCAATGCCAACAACATGTGTACAGTTACCACCCATTGCGCCAGGTTGGTAGAAACCACTATCGAACCTAACCAGCCTTGGTATCCCACTACAAAAAGATTTAGGATACTGAGTACAATAATTCGTTTGGCCGTTTTTCGGTAGGTAAATGAGTATACAACTGTTAAAAACAGGAATATCCCCGCGGCTACCCCAGCCAATCTGTTCAGATATTCGGTCCAGGTTTTAGTTGGATTAAATTCTTCAGGTATGGTGATACTCTTATCGTGCCTAATGCTATCAGCTAAGGCTACTTTGCCCATGCTTTCGAGGTATTTGGCAAACTTTTCATTCTTGTTTAACCTACCTGCTACGTATTTCTCTTTATAATTGGCAGGAAGTTGCGATACATCAGTTGGCGGAATGTAACGATCGAAACATTTCGGCCAATCCGGACAACCCATGCCAGATCCGGTACTGCGCACAATACCACCGGCAAGTATAACCAATAGCGTAACTATGATGGTTATAAGATTAATTCTAATGAAACGTTGTTCTGATCTGCTGACCATATATCTATTAAGATGAAAAGGGTATCCGGATAAGCAGAAACTTAATCAGATACCCCTTTTAAAATTTATTTTAAGCCTAAACTAGCCCTTGCTTTCTGCAACAGGGTTAGCCAATTCCCAATCTTGCTGTATTTTTTCTGCTTCTGCATTTCCTTCAAAATCGTGAGGCAAGTTAGAACTCATGGTTTGAGAGAAAGGAACAGTTTGAGGAATAAAATCGGCATCATGTCCTGGTTTACTATAGTCATATGGCCATCTGTAAACCGTAGGAATTTCTCCTGGCCAGTTACCGTGAAGGTGTTCTACAGGAGCTGTCCACTCTAATGTATTCGATTCCCAAGGGTTTTGAGGAGATACTTTTCCTTTAAAGATTGAATAAAAGAAGTTAAATAAGAACGCTACCTGAGCTAGTGCTGCCATAATAGCTGCCCATGTTACAAATACGTTAACAGTTAACCATTTCTTCATAAATTCAAACTCGGTAAATGCATAGTAACGACGAGGCACACCATCTAAACCTAAGAAGTGAAGTGGGAAGAATACCAGGTAAGCTGCAATGAAAGTTAACCAGAAGTGTAAATATCCTAATTTAGCGTTCATCATTCTACCGAACATTTTAGGGAACCAGTGATACACACCTGCAAGCATACCAAATATTGCTGCAGATCCCATTACCAAGTGGAAGTGGGCAACAACAAAGTAGGTATCGTGTAAGTTAATATCTAGCGAAGCATTTCCTAAGAAGATACCGGTTAAACCACCAGAGATAAAGAATGAAACTAAACCAATAGCAAATAACATTGCTGGAGTGAAACGGATATTACCACGCCACAATGTAGCTAAATAGTTAAAGGTTTTTACTGCCGATGGTACTGCGATGATTAACGTTGTAATCATAAACACACCACCCAACAATGGATTCATACCGGTTACAAACATATGGTGACCCCATACGATGAACGATAATACGGTAATACCAATTAAAGAGTAAACCATTGCATGGTAACCAAAGATTGGTTTACGTGAGTTTACAGAGATAACCTCAGATGAGATACCCAATGCTGGCATAATTACGATATATACCTCAGGGTGACCTAAGAACCAGAATAAGTGTTGCCATAAAATTGGCGAACCACCTTCATTTGGTAAAATATCGGTACCCATTACAATATCTGATAAGTAAAAACTTGTTCCAAAACTACGATCGAATACCATTAATACTACCCCAGCTACAAGAACAGGGAAAGATAAGATACCTAAAATAGCAGTTAAAAAGAAAGCCCAGATGGTTAATGGCATTTTCCAAAGGTCCATACCTTTTGTACGCATGTTTAAAATTGTACTTACGTAGTTAATACCACCCATTAAAGATGATGCTACGAAAAGTACCATACTTACCAACCATAAAGTCATACCTAAACCAGAACCAGGCATTGCTTTCGCAACAACCGATAATGGTGGATAAACCGTCCAACCACCAGATGCAGGACCTGTTTGGATAAAGAATGAAGACATCATAATCACACAGGCCATAAAGAAGAACCAGTACGAAAGCATGTTCAAGAATGGCGACGCCATATCTCTTGCTCCAATTTGAAGCGGAATAAGTAAGTTACTAAATGTACCACTTAAACCTGCCGTTAGTACAAAGAATACCATGATGGTACCGTGAATGGTTACCAAAGCCAGATAAAAGTCGGGTTTAATACGACCACCTTCAGCCCATTTACCTAAAAATGTTTCTAAGAAAGGGAAGTTTTGATCTGGCCATGCCAATTGGATACGGAATAAAATTGATAAGCCCATTGCTATTACCGCCATAATAATACCGGTAATCAAAAATTGCTTAGCAATCATTTTATGATCCATACTAAAGATGTACTTTGAAATCAAAGTCTCTTTATGATGCCCATGATCAGCGTGATCGTGATTGTGTTCGTCGTGTAATGCTATTGTTGACATAATTCGTTCGCTCCTGCTTAATATTATTTATTTAAAGCCATTTGGTTAGTTTTTACAGCCGCTGAATCTTTAGCTGCTGAATCTGCTACTGATTTTACAGGTGCAGGCGCCACTGGCAAATTAAATTGTTTTCTTAAATCGTCGTTTAAGTATGTTTTCTGTTCAGCTATCCAAGTTTTGTACTCCGCCTCAGAAACTACACGTACCACTTTTTGCATGTTATAGTGACCGGCTCCGCAAATTTTAGCACATAAGAAAAGGTACTTAAAGTTAGGATCGTTAGTTTCTTGCTGCATTTCTGCAGTAGTTTTTGTAGGCGTAAACTCAAATATGGTTCTCATACCCGGTACGGTATTTAACTGTACCCTGAAGTGTGGCATGTAAAAACTGTGAATTACATCTTTACTGGTTAAGATCAATTTAACTGGTTTACCAACAGGAAGAACCATTTCATCAGCCATCTCATCATCGCGAGAGTTGATATCTTTGAAATCGATACCTAATGTATTGCTTGCTGTAGTTAACTTGTAATTTTTGTTACCTACTATTCCATCGGCTCCAGGATAACGGATAGACCATTTAAATTGCTCAGAAGTAACTTCTATCTGCAATGGTTTGTTATTTGGATCTTCAACTTTGAAGAAAATAGATCTCCAGGTTAAGAAGCCCATTAATACCAAAACAGTTAATACTAAAGCCGGAACGATTGTCCAGATTTTTTCGATGGTATTATTGTGTGGGTAATAGTAAGCTTTTCTTTTAGCTGAGTATTTATAGATGTAAGAAAACCCGAATAACAAGATGTGCGTAACTACAAATACAATGGTGGTAATGATTAATGTTAAATTAAACATTTCATCAATTTTCTTTCCGTGCTCAGATGCCGCATCAGGAAGTAACATTGCCCCATGTACTGTATACTCCCAATATACACCATATAAACCGATCACTAAAAACAGCGCAAATAAACTTGCGTGTACCCTGTTCCAGTTAATACCAACAGGTTTACCTTGTGCCTCGCGGCTTAATTCATATACTTTTATTGCTTTACCAATAATTGCAATGAATAAGCATACGGCAAGGAAAACCAGAATATAAAATATTACCGATTTATAAACCTCGCCCATATCAACTTTCGGTGCCGCGGCAGCACCTGCTGCTGCATCTTGCGCAAATACGCTAGTGTTTGCAAAAACAGTAATCAATACTGCTAAAGCTGCGGTCGTTTTATTCGTTATAAACTTTCTTAAACTCATTTTCTTAAAAGTAGTACGCTGTACTGCTAATTATAATAATAATTAAATATTTGCTTTATCCTATCACCACTACAATTGATGATGCAAACTTTCTTGTAATAATGGGTGGTTCTTTGCAATTAACGGTTTTTTGCTTAATGATGTTAAAACCGTAAAGGTAAACAATCCTACGAAACCTATTGCAGTACCAATTTCAATGATACCAAAACCATTATGTCCTTCTTCTACCGCTCCTGGCATAATCATTTGGTAGTAATCTACCCAGTGACCTAAAAGTACCACAATAGAAACGAACAATAATTTTGCATCTGTTCTTTTGTTATCTCTGTCCATTAATAATAATACTGGCGCTAAGAAGTTCATGGCCAGGTTTAAGAAAAACCAGAACTTGTAATATTCAAAGCGTTTGTAGAAATATACAGTCTCTTCAGGCATGTTTGCATAATAGATCAATAAGAATTGAGCAAACCATACGTAAGTCCAGAAGATAGAGAAACCGAAGATAAACTGACCTAAATTGTGTAAGTGGCTATTGTTAACCCATTGCATATAACCAGCTCTTCTTAATAAGATAAGAATAATAGCAATAGTAGCTAAACTGCTTACCCACATAGCGGCGAAGTTATACCAACCGAACATGGTTGAGAACCAGTGTGCCTCTAATGACATTACAGTATCGAAAGCAAAAATCGGCGTTGTAAAACCGTAAATTACCAAGAAGATACAAGCATTTTTAAAGCTTTTTCTGTAAGAATTTAAACCACCAGCCAAGTCTTCGTTGTAAGAAAACTTAACAAACATAATCGAAAATATACTATAGATACCTAAGAACACCACTTGGCGACCTAAGAAAAAAGGTACATTTAAGAATACTGCCTTACCAGCGATCAAAGAATCGTAGTTAGGGCTTTTTGGATCAGTTAATCCATCAGCATGCCAGTGGTGATAAAGGTTATGTGTATATAAACCTGCCGAAATTACTACAACAAGTATTACAGCTGCAATAGGCAATGTTTTTGCCATAGCTTGTGGTACACGTAAAATTGATGCAGACCAACCTGCTTGAGCTACATATTGAACAGCCAGGAAAAATGTACCCGACATACAAACGCATGCAAAGTAATATGCCATAAGCAACAGGTTAGCAAAAGTACGCTCGTGCATTACTTTATCGCCGGCTAAGAAACCGAACAATACAGCCGCAATACCGATAACGATACCAACAATGCTTAAGGTTTTTACTTTACCTGTAAACTCAAACTGTTCACTAAAATTAATATTGTGAGTTCCCATTTATATTCTGCTTTACTATTGTCCTTTTTGTAATTGTTGAACATACATCACCACTTTCCAACGATCTGTTGGTGAGATTTGCGAAGCATGCGAGCCCATGTTATTTACACCGTATGTAATGGTGTGGTAAATTTTACCTGCAGTAAGATCAACCATGTTACCACCTCTAGAAGATGAGCCTGTTTGATAAGCAGGTACACCACTAAATTTCTCAATTTTAACTAAGTGTCCTTGTCCATCGCCTTTTTCTCCGTGGCAAGGGCTACAGAAAACGGTAAATAAGTGTTTACCCTGAGCTAAATTAACAGTATCTACTGGTAAAGGGTTAACCATACTCACACCTGCTGCTTCATATCCTTCTTTTGTATTGGGATACTCATCATATTCAGTAAAACCTACTGGTTTAGTATGTGCAGGTGGCAACTGAGCTGTTTTACCATCTTTAAAATTTTTGTTTGGCTGATCTGGATTGTAAGCAATCGGATCATACATGTTTCTGGCATATTCCAAGCCAGTACTGCGTTTATCTTTACAAGCAGAAAAGGTAGCTGCAAAAGCGATAGCTAAAAACGCCGTGTAAACAAATTTATTCTTATTCATAGCTAATGTACTTCCTTTCATTATACTTTATTTCTAAAGCACCTGCATCTTTTAATAATCCATCAATTACAGTATGTTCTATATTGTCTTTTGCATCAACTGCAATAACAAAACGATCATCAGTCGCACGTAAATCCATCACTCTTGGTGCTCTTCCCGGAAATAAGTGAGTAGATGCATAATAAGTTAACACCATACCGAAAGCACAGAATAATACTGTAAGCTCGAACATTATCGGAATAAAATCCGGCAATGCAAATGATGGTTTACCACCTATGTTTACTCTCCAATCGATTACTGCGCAGAAATAAATCAAAGCGAATGCACAGCAAGTACCGGTAATACCAAAGCAAAATGCTGCGATATCGATTCTAGATCTTTTAATTCCTAATTTGGCTTCTATTCCGTGTATAGGCATCGGTGTATATACATCATGAATGCTGATGTTATTTTCCTGAAGCTTTTCGATGCCGTGCATCATTTCGTCAGGATCGCCAAAGCTGCCTAAAATATATTTGATATCACTCATTGTTATATTTTTGCGTAATCTTCTTGTTTAACACTATCAAATTTTTCTAAAGACTCTACGTATTCTGCAACGTATTCTTTATTCTCATGCCCTTCTTTAATCTGTTTCATTTTGGCTTGCTCACTTGCAGTTTTTAATAATAATTTAACCTCTGCTATAGCGATTGATGGCAATACTCTTAAGAATAATAAGAATAAAGTAAAGAACAGACCAATTGAACCTACGAATACACTGATATCAACCCATGTTGGATAGAACATTGCCCAACTTGATGGAATATAATCGCGGTGTAATGAAGTAACGATAATTACGAAACGCTCGAACCACATACCCACGTTTACCACGATTGATAAAATCCAGGTAGCTTTAATGCTTAAACGGATCTTTTTAAACCATAACAATTGTGGAGAAATTACGTTACAAGTCATCATCATCCAGTACGACCACCAGTAAGGACCAGTAGATCTGTTGATAAATGCATACTGCTCATACTCAGAACCTGAATACCAGGCGATGAAGAACTCAGTTAAATAAGCCACACCAACGATTGATCCGGTTAAGATGATGATTTTATTCATCGACTCAATGTGGAACATGGTGATGTAGTTTTCTAAGCCCAATACTTTACGTGCAACCAATAATAAGGTTAATACCATTGCAAATCCTGAAAAGATCGCTCCAGCAACGAAGTATGGAGGGAAGATGGTCGTGTGCCATCCCGGAATTACCGATGTTGCAAAGTCCATTGATACAATGGTGTGTACCGAAAGTACAAGTGGTGTAGAGATACCTGCTAAGATTAACGACACCGCTTCGAAACGTTGCCATGTTTTAACACTTCCACTCCATCCAAAAGAGAAGATAGAATAGATTTTTCTACGTGTACCCACTGCACGGTCGCGGATGGTAGCAATATCTGGTAATAAACCTGTGTACCAGAATAATAATGATACAGAGAAGTAAGTCGAGATCGCAAACATATCCCACACCAATGGTGAGTTAAAGTTTACCCAAAGTGATCCGAATTGGTTTGGTAAAGGTAAAACCCAATAAGCTAACCAAGGACGGCCCATGTGCGATACAACGTAAGTTGCGGCACAGATTACGGCGAAAATAGTCATCGCCTCTGCCGAACGGTTGATGGAGTTACGCCAGTTCTGACGGAAGAGTAATAGTACTGCTGAAATTAGTGTTCCAGCGTGACCGATACCTACCCACCATACGAAACCGGTGATATCCCAAGCCCAACCAACTGTTTTATTTAAACCCCATGCACCGATACCGTTCCAGAAAGTGTAGCTTACTGCTACTACCCAAAGTAAAGCACCTAATGAGGCAACGATGAAACCAATCCACCAAGCCTTGTTCGGCTTGTTCTCTACCGGGCTTAAAATATCATCCGTAATTTTTGCATACGTGATGTTATCTCCGGTAATTAATGGTTCTCTAAGTATTGATTCGTTATGTCCTGACATAATTTGTATTTTCTTTATACTAAAGCTTACGCTTGTACTGTTGTATCTGTGTTTCTAATTTTTGTCATGTATCCGATACCCGGTTTCACGTTGATCTCTTCTAATACGTAGTAGATACGCTCAGAACGTAATGCTTTTGAAACCTCTGAATTTGGATCGTTTGCATCACCAAATACAATTGCATTTGCTGAACAAGCTTCCTGACAAGCCATTTTAATATCACCATCTTTTAATGGACGTTTCTCCAGTTTAGCTTGTAATTTGCCACCTTGTATACGTTGAATACACATAGAGCATTTTTCCATTACCCCTCTAGAACGTGTAGTTACATCAGGGTTTAAAACTAATTGGGTAAACTCGTTATTTAAATAGTTATCGAAACGTGAATCATTCCAGTAGTTAAACCAGTTGAAACGACGTACTTTATACGGACAGTTATTCGCACAGTAACGTGTACCTACGCAACGGTTATAAGCCATGTGGTTTAAACCATCACTTGAGTGTACAGTTGCCAATACCGGACAAACTGTTTCGCAAGGTGCGTGATCACAGTGTTGGCACAACATTGGCTGGTGAACCACAGAAACGTGATCTAAGTCTTCTAACTTAGCAATTTCTTTTTCTCTGGTTACATCACCATCTTTAGTTTCATAGCTGTAGTAACGATCGATACGGATCCAGTGCATTTCACGACGACGGCGAACCTCATCACGGCCTACAACAGGAATGTTATTTTCTACGTTACAAGCAACAATACAAGAACCACAACCTGTACAAGCATTCAAATCGATTGCCATCACCCAGTTGTTACCCGGTTTTTCGTATTGATCCCAAAGATCGTAATCTTTATGCTCGCCTTTTTCGTTACCAGCTCCAGGATTTTTCAAGTACTCCTTAAAAGTAGCTTCTTTAATCACTGCACGGCCCTCGAAAGAGTGGTGAGTTTGTGTTTGAGCCAATTCGTAATAACCGCCTGTTGGGGTAATGGTTACCGAAGTAGCATATTGGAAAGTTCCATTTACAAAAGAAACAAAAGGGAAAGCATTTTTACCTACATCGTTACCCGCTTTACCAGTTTTGGTACGGCCATAACCTAATGCGATAGATGCAGTTCCTTGTGCTTGTCCTGGCTGGATCAATACCGGAAGATCTACTGAGTATCCGTTGCTGGCCTTAACCGTTACAACATCAAATTCTTTAACTTTTAATTTCTCGGCAAATTTTGGTGCAAGTGCAACATAGTTATCCCAGGTTACTTTAGAAACCGGATCAGGTAACTCTTGTAAGAATGCATTGTTTGCATTTTTACCATCACGCATCGGGATGCTTTCGTAAACCTGTAATTCTACTTCTTTAGCTAAAGCTTTACTGCTATTCGCAATTGAAGTAGCAACTTGTGCTAAAGATTGAGTGAATGAATACGCTCCAGCAGTTTTTGCTGCTACAGTAACCACACCTTTGTCTAAAACTTCTTCCCATTTCAAACCAACAGCTGGTAACATTTTAGCTTCCCAGTTGCTGCGTACAAACTGATAGTAATCTTTAACAGGAGCATCAGCCCAGGTTAATAAACTCTCTTCAGCCTGGCGGCTATTGAAAACAGGGTTGATAGTTGGCTGAACGATAGAATAATATCCTTCGTAAGCGTTTGCATCACCCCATGATTCTAAGTAGTTATGGTTAATTGCAATGGCATCACAAGCGGTTGCAGTTTCATCAGCACGATCAGAGAATGAAATTTTAGCAGGAACCTTAGCTAATGCATCAGTAAATGCTTTTGCATTTGCAGCATCGTAAACGGGGTTACTGTTTAAGAATAAAACAGCACCAACTTCGCCACGGTTCATTTCAGCAACTAAGCCATTAAATTCGGCATCGTTACCTGCATATAAATAACAAGGGTTATCCAAATCGATAGTTGTACCATAACTTCCGATAGCGGCGTTAATGGCATTTACTAAAATCTGAGTAGAAACATCGTTCGAACCGCAAACTACAAGGCCTTTACCTTTAGCTTGTACCAATTCTTTAGCTACCAATTTAATTACTTTATCGGCAGTGGTGTTGTTACCTAACGTTCCGCCAGGTAAAGCACTACCGGTAATTGCGTTGTATAAGGCAATTAAAGCAGGTCCTTCTTCCGATAATTTAACCGGAACACGGGTATCTGCATTGGTACCTGTTAAGCTCATTCCACTTTCGAACTGAATGTGGCGGCTCATTTTTTTATTTTCTAACGATTTGTAGTTACGGTTAGCAGTATACTGAGCAGTAAACTCTTCTCCGCTAATCCAGGTACCCAAGAAATCGGCGCTGAAACTTACAATTAAATCGGCCTTATCAAAATTGTATTTAGGTAAAACTGCTTTACCGAAACTGTTTTGGTTAGCCTGAATAATACCAGTATAAGAAACCGCATCGTACTGAACCAGTTTAGCAGCAGGATATTTTGCAATAAACTGCGCAATAACTGCATTAGTTGATGGGCTGTTTACGGTTGATGCTACAATACGGATTTTCTTTCCACCCGCCTGTGCTTTTGCCAACTCGCCTTTTACAAAGCTGTCGATTTTTGCCCAGGTAGTTTCTTCAACTTTTCCATCTTTTACTAAAGCTGGTGCTTTTAGTTTAGATACATCATATAAATCTAAAACCGAAGCTTGCGCTCTCGCATCTGTACCGCAGTTAAATTGACCCGCATTTGGATTTGGTTCAATTTTAATTGGGCGTCCCTCTCTTGTTTTAACTAAAATACTCTGGCCATTAAAGCTCGAAGTATAATAGTTAGGAATACCTGGAGTAACCTCTTCAGGTTTTACCAGGTAAGGAATAGATTTATGAACAGGGGCAGTTTGACAGGCTGCCAAAGTTACTGCACCTAAACCAAAACCTAACGCCTTTAAAAAGTCGCGGCGTGGGGTAACGGTACTTAACCCTGCTTCATTTAAAACATCTTCTATTGGAAGTGGCTCGGCGAATTCGTTTTTGCTATTCTTAACAAAATCGGGTGTATTGTTATACTCCTCTAAGCCTTTCCAGTATTTTTTGTTGCTTTCCATTTAAGCTATATTACTGTTTATTCGAACGTTCTTACTAAACTCTATCTATTAATAGTGGCATTTACCACACTCTAAACCACCCAATAACGCTGGTGTAATTTTCTCGCCTTTTTTAATCTTCTCGTGCGCTTCGATAACCTTAGCGTAGAAAGCATTATTTTTCTGACCAGAAATATCTGTTTCCTTATGGCAGTTAATACACCATTTCATGGTTAATGGAGAATATTGGTATATTTCTTCCATTGTATTAACCGGACCGTGACAAGCGAAACATACAGGTTCTGTTGGTTGTAATCCTTTTGCTTTACGGATTGCATCTTCTGCAACAACTACGTGTTGAGAGTGATTGAAGTAAGCAAAATCAGGAAGGTTGTGTACACGTACCCATTCCATTGGCTTAGCTTTACCTTCATCATATTTCTGTGTTTCAGGATCGTAACCTAAAGCATTGTAAATTTTTTTGATCTCTGGAGAAATCTCACCATCATATTTATCTCTTGCCTGAACAGCTTTATGGCAGTTCATACAAACGTTTAATGATGGAATAGTTGCATTTTTAGATTTAAATGCCCCATTGTGGCAATACTGACAATCGATCTGATTGATACCAGCGTGCAACTCGTGAGAGAATTTAATTGGCTGAACTGGTTGGTAACCGGTGTGAACACCAGTGTTCCACATGCCCATCCAACCCCAAGAACCTAAAGCGATGATTAAACACAAGATAAAGAACATTACAAATTTCTTGTTTTTGAACATCTTGCGCACACCAACCTTTAACGGCACATCTTCTTCAATCTCGATACCTTGTTTTTGTAAAATCAGGCGCTCTAACAATTTAGAAGCACGGCCTAAGATTACTAAAATAACAATCGCTAATACAACGATGGCTACAATACCAGCAATTGATAAACCTGAAGTAGATTCGTCTTTTACTGCAACAGCACCACCCGCAGGAGTAGCTGCTTTTGGCTCACCTTCTTTAATGTACTGTAAGATGTCTTTAACTTTTGTTTCATCCAATTCAGGAAAAGAAGTCATTGCTACTTTTCCATTCTCATTGAATAATTTAACAGCCTCTGGATTTCCAGATGCAACTAATCCCTGAGAATTAGGAATCCACTTTAAAAGGAATTCTTCTGAATGGCGATCGCTTACACCAGTTAAGGCTGGACCAACCAATTTAGCATCTAACGCATGGCACGAAGAACATTTTGCTTTGAAAAGCGTTCTTCCCTCTTTAGCATCCTGCGCATTTACGGTAGAAACCGCTATTACGGAAATTGCTGAAAATACGAATAACGACTTCCAAACGCTTTTTAAAATCATCGAGATATCTCTCATAATGAACACTTTATACTTATTTAATTTACTTTTTGTTGTGAAATTGATGCTGAACTAGGGGTAGCCCCACCAAAACTTGAACAAAAGTATAACTTATTAATAAATCCCATGACATAATAGTGACTGGAAATACAATTTATAATCATTCTAAACAAATGTCATTTCAAGCCATTCAGGCAATAAAAATGCCCATTTTTGATATGTTATCTTCAATGGGCATACTAGAAACCAATTTGGTTTATTTATTTTTTATGATTATTGTTTTAATATCCAGGCAAACATCAGCGGTGCAACAATTGTTGCATCACTTTCTACAATAAATTTTGGCGTATTAATATCCAGTTTACCCCAGGTAATCTTTTCGTTCGGTACAGCACCAGAATATGAACCATAAGAAGTGGTCGAATCTGAAATCTGGCAGAAATAACTCCAGAAAGGAATATTTTCCATTTCCATATCCTGATAAAGCATTGGTACTACACAAATAGGAAAATCGCCGGCTATACCACCACCAATCTGGAAGAAACCAATTCCTTTGCCCCCGCTGTTCGCAATATACCAATCGGCCAACCAACCCATATATTCAATGCCGCCTTTTACAGTAGTTGCGGTAAGTTCTTTTTTCATCACATACGATGCAAAAATGTTTCCCATGGTAGAATCTTCCCATCCCGGAACTACAATTGGCAAATTCTTTTCAGCCGCAGCAAGCATCCATGAATTTTTAGGATCAATTTCATAATATTGCTCTAAATCTCCGCTTAAAAGCATTTTATACATAAATTCATGCGGAAAATAACGCTCACCTGCAGCTTCGGCATCCATCCAGATTTTTTGAATGTGTTTCTGCAAACGGCGGAAAGCCTCTTCTTCAGGGATACAGGTATCGGTAACACGGTTGTAGTGGTTCTCTAAAAGGTCCCATTCATCCTGTGGACTTAAATCGCGATAGTTTGGTACACGTTTATAATGTGAATGCGCTACCAGGTTCATAATATCTTCTTCAAGGTTTGCACCGGTACAAGAAATAATAGCCACTTTATCCTGGCGGATCATCTCTGCGAGTGAAATTCCCAATTCTGCAGTACTCATTGCACCAGCAAGTGTGATCATCATTTTACCACCTTCATCTAAATGCGTTTCGTATCCTTTAGCCGCATCCATCATTGCCGCAGCATTAAAATGGAGGTAATTACGCTCCATAAACTGAGATATTGGTCCTCTTGTATTGCTCATTTCGTTTTGTATTGTTTGCGGCAAAAATAGGCATTTAGGCCGAAAGGTAAAAGCGTTTTACGCTTGCGGCATGGCGTTTAGCGTTAAATCAGTCTAAAGTCCATAGTTTTCAGTCCAAAGTCGATTAAAATCATAAAGCGCATTTCCCTCGCGATTGTCATCCTGAGCGTCGTCGAAGGATCTTTTTTGAAAAGCAGTTGCTTAGCCCCTATTAAAGATAGTCCGGCTTTCCGGCACAAGTCTTTCCCGATGAATCGGGATTCCTCACCTGCGGGCTTTCCCTTTCAATCCGGTTTAGATGGTGGCAGGCATTGCCTCGAATCCTAGCGATCGTCATCTCGACTGAAGCGCAGCGGAACGGAGAGATCTATCTCGAGGTAGATTTATCCACTGCATTGCACTCCGCTCGAAATGAAGATTTGGGTATTTGGAGTTGAGATTGAGCAGTCGCAGGGTACAATTAACCAATTTAATCAGTTAACCAATAACTAGCAGTTTGCAGTACCCATCAACAAATGCCCAGTGAACCAATGAACTATAACTAAATTTCCTTTTCTTTGTGACAATGAAAAAATATTATCTGATTATTTTACTTACGCTCGTTTCAGGAAGTTCGTTTGGACAGATGAAACTGATCAAAAAGATGCTCTCAAACGAAAAAGATACTACCCGTAAAGCAAGCTTTTTACCTTTACCAGCTTTTGGCTATAGTCAGGAAACAGGATTTGAATTTGGTGTTGGTGCCATTTATTCATTTTACATAGACCGCAAAGATACGCTGAACCGCAGTTCCAATTTCGCCTTGAACACAACCTATTCTACCAAAAAGACAGCTAATTTTATGTTGAAGGGCGATGCCTGGACGAAAGGAAATAAATATCATTTTATTGGCGATATCCGTTTCAAAAACCAGCCATTTAATTTTTATGGTATTGGCAACAATGCAATAAAGGCAAATGAAGATAAACTAGACCAACGGGTATTTAAAACACTTTTCGATGCGGAAATGAACACCTTACCGAAGGCTTATACGGGTATTTCGCTAGGTTTTGAGAATTACCGTTTTATAGACAAGGAAATTGGTGGTATTTACAGTACAAATCCTCAGATTTTAGATAAAGATGGTGGATCGGTTGCCTGGATCGGTGCATCGCAAAGTTACGATACACGTAATAGCAATAATTATCCAACAAAAGGCTTTTTTGGTAGGGCAACCTACCAATACGCACCCGATTTTTTTGGTGGAGAAAGTTTTAATGGCTCACAGATTAAGCTAGATCTCCGTGGTTTCTTTAGCCTGGCACCAAAAGTAGTTTTAGGAGTACAGGGCATTTTTTATACCATTCAGAGCAAAAGCACCCCATTTTACCTGTTACAACAGTTAGGCAACGACCAGATGATGCGCGGTTACTACAGTGGCCGCTATCGTGACGAAAACCTGATGGCCGCTCAGGCCGAAATCCGATACCGTTTTATGAACCGTTTTGGCATTGTCGCTTTTGCGGGTACTGGTAAAGTATTTGCAAATGGCCAGTTTAATACAGATGGGCTAAAACCAAACTTTGGTGTTGGTGGGCGTTACTTTTTCGATCCGGCAAAAGGTTTGAGTGTTCGGTTAGATTATGGCATTGGCGAAAAATTGCCAAACGAAAAACGCCAGGCCGGGTTTTACATCAGTTTGGCGGAAGCGTTTTAGGGGATGGGAATTTAGGGGCTTTGTACTGTCATCCTGTTCGTTTTGTCATCCTGAGCGCAGTCGAAGGATCTTTAACCACAGATACACACAGATCAACACAGATAGCTTATTGCCATGGAAACACAGAAGCACGGAATTAATCAGTTCTAACTGTAACTCAGTAAGTCTGCTTTTTTTAACATATTAATACAAATAAGTTGCTCCGTAGTTGGATCGTAATGCAATAAACTTTAAGATTCCTGCTTGCGCGGGAATGACCACTATTCTTTTCACAACCTGTCATTGATAGTGAACTCTTTTAATGATCTTTGAAGAGTTATGGATTAGATACTTTACTTTACGAAATAAAGTTTGCCTGCTTCCTCAAGTTCAGTATCCGCTTCATCGTCAAATTTAAATTTATAAATTCTCCATTTATCCTTTGCTTTATAAAAGATGAAGATAAATCTTATTGGCTGTATGTCATGCTTTACCAAGAAACTATAATAAACTAGACTTTCCCCAATTCGTTGTTGAGTGATGGACTCATATCCTTCGTAGTTTCCTGCTATAACCGTTAACTTTGCTAACCTTCCTTTTAACTCACTCAGTTGTTCTGGAGAAGCACCGGAGGCTGCAAAAATAAAATCTACTGCTTTATCTGACCCATCATTTTTGTATGTTTTAAAAAAAACATCTAAAGTTGACTTTAGTATTTCCTCGCTTTTAGGATAACTAGTCGCTTTAACATTTTTATCATTGACATCCTTTGATGAGCAGCCACTAATGAGGAAAACCAACAGGAAAAGATATGTTATTTTATTTTTCATTTATTATTGTGAAAGACATTAGAAGAAAGAGCTGTAAACTTACGAATCAAAAAGGGAATGATTTTTAGAAAAATTGCTAATTCTTAATCCTTAAATTACCTTTGGTTATTTCCCATGATAAAGCGCCAAAATCTTCCCGTCAGACTTCTGTATTTCAATATGTGGGACACCACCATCCATACCTTTTTCTAAGGTTCCATCAACCATCCAAATTTTGCCATCCTTCAATGTTGAAACAAAAGGTTTCTTTTTAAGCACTTTCTCTCCATAAATCCTGACAAAAAATATCTGTGCAAGTTGAACCGCGGTTGTGCTGTCAGGAACATAACCTTGGTTAGGATCCCATTCAATATGATCCTCTTTGTGAGCACAATCTGTAAATAAAACTATCGATAGTATAACTAAGAATAACTTTCGGATGACATGCATTTATTTTTATAATTTGATTTACCATAAAAGGTAATATTTTTTTTGCACTTATAATACAAAATCACTCTATAATAACTAAAGTAATATCCTTAATCGAAGCTTTATACTGCGACAAGTGTCCTCTTTGTTTAGCATCAATTTTTCCATGCAATATCACAGTTTTATTGTACATTTTTTTGAAACTTTCTTCTTTTCCAAAAAGATCTATCTTAGTTTCAGTTGATACTAAAGGACATTTTAATATGAAAGCATCATATTCAACCCACAATGCATTTTCACTATTAATATGAAATCCTTTTGCATACAGTGCAGATTCTTCAAATCCCGTTTTATACTTTCCCTTAATTTCTACATATTTACCATCATACATATCTATGTTTATCAAAAGCTTATCCATCTCTACCTTACGATATATTATATCTTTATTACATACACTTCTGTAAATTTCAGGTTTCGATGAGCAGGATGCGATCCCCATTACCAAAATGTATAATAAATTTCTATAACGTTTCATTACGATTTAATTTAATAATACCTGTATAAATGTAACCAGAAGATGCCTACATTCCGCTACCGATGAAAAATCGGTATGCTCTGGTCGAAATAACGATTTATTCTACAGCCGCCATTTCCCAATCTTGCCTTACATTTCTCATCATAAATTACTCCTCTTCCGCTCCTCTTCATTACCAGGCTTCCTATCCTGCTGTTTAATTTTTTCATTGCCAAAATTATAACGGAAGGTGATCTTGAGTTGGCGGCTATCGTAATAGTTATTGTATTCCTGCCTGATATTATTGACCAAACTGTTAAAACGGTATTGATTGGTTTTTAAAACATCGGTAGCGGTAATAGCCAATTGGATCTTTTTATTGATTAATAACGCTTTTATACCTAGATCGAGGTTATACTGGTTTTTATTCTGGTTCAGTCCATCAACGGAGGGAAATTGATACCAGAAACTGACTTCGCCCAAAATAGTTTTCGATGGGTTAAAAACAAACTGATTTAAGGTAGAAAAATAAGCGCCAAATCCATTCAGGTTACTTATGGTTTGCATGATACTGGAATTTGATCTATTATAAAAAACATCAAGCTGATTGATACTTTCCAACCATTTCAACACATTAAAAGTAACTGCATTGCTGAACTGATAATGATACCCTGTAATAAAGTTAACAGGTTTGGCTGCCTGAATATTAGTGCCAGCATCAATAAAATTCACATCATTAAAGCCGTTTGTGGTATGACTAAAAGATAGTGTCGTTGTGAAGACATTGTAAGTGTGAGAAATTTCGATGTTGTCGTTATAAGATGGCTGTAAAAAAGGATTTCCTTCAGTATAAGCATATTGGTTGCTGTACCAGCGGAAGGGATTTAGTTTACGGTAAGCAGGTCGGTTGATCCGACGGCCATAATTAAGCGCAAAAGTGCTTTTATCATTTGCACGATAAACAATGTAAAATGTAGGGAAAAGACGGAAATAATCATTTCGATTCTGTTCATTAACGGATATGCCATCAATCTGAGTATATTCTCCCCGCAGTCCGGCTTGAAAATCCCAACTCCTTATGGTTTTATTATAATTAACATAGAGGGCCTGCGTATTTTCCTGATAATTAAAAAGGTTGGTTTGGCCAGGGTCTAATTCGTAAATTGCATTACAGGCTTTGTAAAAGGCAAGATCACTCTGGTTATTGATAAAGCTCAGTTTTGCACCGAAGGATAACTTAAAGGTTTTATAGGGCAAGTCTACATCAGCTTTTAAAGTATATAAATCTATATTTTGTTTGCTGGTTGATAGGTATTCAACAAAAGAATTCGGAATAACCCCTCCATTTTGGAAATAACTCGTATTGTTAAAAAACCTGTTTTTACCATCACTATATTTAAACCAATCGCCGTTAATGGTCAGTTGTTTTCTTGTAGAATCTAAGGCTTGTTTTAAATAAACATTGGCCGAATGATAATCAGACCTGATTTTGGCATTGGCATCAGAATTCAGTACCGAATCTAAATTACCTGTTTTGCTATAAATAGTGGTTTTAATATTTTCTTCGGAATGGAAGTTGGTTAGACCACCGTTATATGATAAACCCAATACTGTTGTTGGAGAGGCCTGATAATCAATTCCAATCTGTCCGCTGGGTACCGTTCTAAAATTCCGGTCTTTATTTATAATATTCCAGGTCTGTGTAGGATAAAAAATGTCACTTTGTTCAAACGGCACAAGCGATCCTTTTCTAATATTGAAATTTGAGGAGAGCGTAATTTTATTTTTCCGAAAACTCAAATTTCCACCTGCTGATGCCGTTGGATGAGTAGCTTGGGAAAAAATAGTATTAACCGACCCTCTAAAGCCTTCGGCAGTAACTTTCTTCAACACAATATTAATCAAGCCATTATTTCCCTGGGCATCATATTTTGCCGGCGGATTGGTAATCACTTCAATCTTGGCGATGTTGCCAGATGAAATTGATTTTAAATAATTCGAAAGTTCATCATCCGATAAGGGTACCAATTTATCATTAATCATGATGTTAACAGCACCTTTGCCCACCAATGAAACCTTATCATTTAAAACCCTAATACCAGGCACTTTCGAAAGCAGTTCCAAGGCATCTGTTCCGATGGCAGAAACACTGTTCTCTACATTAAAAACTGTCCGGTCGATCTGTTTTTCTATTAAAGCTTTTTTAGCATTGATCTGGACATCATTAAGCTTGTTTGGATTTTCCTGGAGCTGAATATTAATTACGGTATCTTTTGTTAAGGCAAATAACTGGTTTACAGCTTTAAAATTGATTGCAGAGCAAATGATTGAATATTTCCCAGCTTGTAAATTGTTGAAATGGTACAATCCCAAACTATCTGTTTGGGTATAATTTACCCGATTTTTAGCGTCAGAGATTTTAATGGTAACAAATGGTGAGGCTTTATCCTCTTGGTCAGTTACCTTCCCCGAAAGATTAAATTGGGCTTCAGCAGATAAAACAGAAAAAAATGCAAAAAGAAAGAAAAGAAATTTCAACATTTAGCGCTTAAAATCAGTTCCATATAACCTAGCGTTTCTGGTTTTCAGATCAAAATATATGCTGTCTGCTTTAACCATTTTATTATCATTCGACATCATGGTTGCATTGTTTACCATTACCGAACTGTTTTTTTTATTATAAACGATTTTCGTTCCCGACAGTGTTGTTTTATTGTGAAATACCTTAGCATTTCCAAATAAAGAAATTATTGATTTATCCTTACTTATTGTAACAGAGTCACGAGCACTGTATTCTACCTCTGAATTGTCGATATTATCACCATGAGCAATAGAATTAATCAATTTTTCGAGATCATTACTTGTTTTGGTTTCATCTCCAATATCAATACGATAACCGCCGCTTTTCAGATCAAACGTCATGAGGTTAGACTTTACCATAACATTTTGTTTAGAATTTTTAAGCGATGCATTTTTGGCGATCATTTTATTGTTAGCTTGGTCCAACTCAACATACCTGGCTTCTAATCTGCAATTGCTAATATCGATAACCGCATTTTCCATGTAAGAAATCTTATTTTTTGTATCACCCGTTATCTTAGAGAAGGAGATGATTTTAGGTTTAAAATGTTCTGAAATTTTGGCTGGTTCATCTCTTACCGCAGCTACTTTCTGCTTCCCATCATTAAAATAAAACCGGTTATAAAGCGCTTCATTTTTGATCGTATATTTTTTAGGTTCAGAATACAGCACAATCATTTTATCTGTACTATGAGTATTTTTTGAAATCAACTTTTCTCCAATAAATTTAACCAGTACCTTATCGCCCGCTTTAAAATTGTCATCCTTTATGTTCTGTGTTTTTAGGTTTAGGTTGATGGTAAATAATCCATCATTCAAAACAATTTTTTCAATCTTACCATTGGCATCTTTTTGTATGGATTTAATTTTAGAGGAGGCAAAACGTGCTTTATTGGCTTCATAGAGAAAAGCATATTTTTCAGGCTTGTACTCGTAAATTAAATTGCCCTTCAAATCTTTAATAGTTTGTGGCAGGTAGGTTATCTTATCGATTTTTTTAAATTTGTTAGGGTCTCCAATTGGTGCAGGTGGTAATAAACTTGCAGTAGCTAGCACAATCACCATGTCACCTATCTTAAGTTTATTATTAGCATTATTATATGCTATAGAATAAATGCCACTTGCCGTTTTTAAGTTGAATGTTTTATAGCCCCTGTCTTTCCTAAACTCAATAACCACTCCTTCAATCGACTTCGCCATTAAAGAATCGGTTTGGAATGTTTTAATATCGGTTTGTACGGTATGCCTTACATCAACATAACTTACTGTAAAGCCATACATCAGCCCCAGTAATATCGGCAATGCCAATACATAAACTAATTTTTTCATATTTCCAGATTTTTGGTTAAACAACATTTTAATCCGGTCTTTAATCGGGCTCTTCACAAAATTGTGGATCAGCGGTACATCACTTTTGCTGATCGCCAGTTTCAATAAGAGCTTGGCGTATTCCTGATTGCCAAAATCTGTAGAAGTGATTTCATCTGCCTCATACTCATGTATCTGCTCCAAAGCTTTATCATATAAGTAAACAACAGGATTAAACCACAAAACAGCTTTAAAAACCATTAAAACAATTTTATCTATCGAATGGTACTGCCTGGCATGAACCTGTTCGTGTTTGAGCAAAATGGATAAATCGGCTGTACTTAAATCTTCATCATTTATAAAAACATAGTTAAAAAAAGAGCAGTTGGTAAAACCTTCTGTTTTGGTAATCAGCTTTAGGCCATCGCCATTTTTAGTGTAGCTATTGGTATGCTTAAGCAAGCTGAACAAGCGCCACAGGCAAACCAACAGTAAAAGTGAAGCTGTAGCACCATAAACGTAATACATCACCGCCATCCAATCGATTTTATGCACTATCCCTGGCTGGTACTTCACCATAATGGGCTGAATAAGCTGAACAGGTGCTGGAGCTATAGGTTTTATTTCAGGTATATTAACCGGAACCTCAGTTTCCACTACTGTTATTTCTCGCTTAACTTCGAGCTGCAGAGCCGGAATAATAAAACTAAGCAATAGCGTAGCCAGCAAATAGAAGCGGTTGATTTTAAAGAAAGTCAGTTTTCTTAAAACCAGCAGGTAGAAGCCAAAGAATAACACTGTGCAGGCAGTAACTTTGAGTAGGTAGGTTAACCATTCCATAACTATAATTTACTAACAACCACGTTTCGAAAAAGCTACAAATCCATCCAAAATCAGGTTGCTGATTCTTCGGATATTTTTTTCCTGATTGATATAATCAAGCGTCTTACTGTCTGAAATATTTCCAAGCTCAATTAAAACTGCAGGTATTTTAGATTCGCGGAGCAACAAAAGGTTTGCGTTTTTTAATGAATCTCTTACTTCCATACCTTTAAGCTGTTTCAGATTGCTTAAAATTCCGGCACCCAGATCTTCCGCAGTTTTAATATTGCTGTTCAGTTTCGAAACATAAATTTCAATACCACCGAAAGGTACAGCGGCATCTGCAAGTGTTGCATTATGATGGATGGAAATAAAAGCCGTAGCCTCCTGTTTCGGTAACCGATCGCGAAGTGAAATAAACTGGTCAGAATTTCTGGTTAATATTACTTTAATCCCTCTTTTTGCTGCTTCTTCCTTCAGGATTTTTACCGCCCTCAGGTTTAAGTCTTTTTCCTTTTGTCCATCCAGGGCACTTACAGCCCCATCTTTTCCGCCGTGGCCGGCATCAATAACCAATGTAGGCTCTACTTCAAAAGCAGTATTCGGATTAACCTTAATATTGCTGTTTAAATAGTTCATCGCATAAACATTTGGCTTTGTCGGCGCATCCGCAGAAGCCTGGTTCCCTGTTATTGCTTTCTCAACAATAATTTCTTTGCGGTTTATAAATGCCATACAGCAGATCATTAAAACCGGAACAATGGCTAAATAGGCAAGCTTTTGCAGCTTGGCGTTTGGTTCTTTATACAACATCATAATTCTGTTTTTTAGTGGAAGTTTACTAAAACTATTAATGGCTAAATTTTTAGCTGGCATAGCCAGGTTTAAGAGCAGGGAAGCATAAACCTTCTTATCTGCAACTTTCGAAGTTTCACGGTCGGCCAGAAATTCGTGGTTATGATCGATGGCATTCCGCCAGAAATAAATAATGGGGTTAAACCAAAGGAGAGCAGTAACGAAATTGACTAAAAGTTTGTCGACAGCATGCAACTGCTTCACATGAACCAATTCGTGTTTAATTACCAGGTTCTTTTCTTCGTGCTGCAAAGCGGAGTCGACAATAATCTGGTTAAAAAAAGAGCAGTTTTTTATGGTTGATTTCGCATCAACCAGGATAATAGTTCCACTCCTATCAATGGCATGTTTGTGCAATTGAATCTGGATGCGTATCATCATAAAAAACATTCTAAAAACAAGAGCTGCCAAAACCGAGCAATAACCATACATGAGTACTTGAGCCCAGTTGATGTTAGTGGCACTATTACCTTCATCTACAAAATCCTGCTCAACAAAACCATCGTTGCTGTAGGCTATTTTTGACGGAATCTCCTGACTGGCTACCATTACTTCCTGACGGTTTTCGATGGTAACTGCCGGAATACTAAAACTCAACACCAGCATCATTAATAAATAAGCACGGTTCAGGTTGAAAAACGTGAGTTTAGCCAGTAAGAACTGATAGGCTGCAAAGAAAATTACGGTACAGGCCGATACCTTTAATAAGTAAATTAAAATCATGACTTTGGATCTTGGTTAATGATTTTTTTAATTTCTTCTATATCCTTTTCACTTAGTTTTTCTTCTTTTACCATAAACGATAAAAGGCTGGTTGGAGAGTTATCAAAATAACCCGAAAACAATTTCGAAAAGGTAGTTTTGGCATATTCATCTTTTGTAATCGCCGGAAAGTATTCGTAAGTTTTTCCATAGGCCTTATAGTTAACATAGCCTTTCTTCTCTAAAAGCCTAACAATTGAGGAAATGGTATTATAAGGTGGTTTCGGTTCTTCTTCCAGCTCATCAATAATATCTTTCACAAATGCCTTTTGCAGTTTCCATAAAACCTGCATAATGCGCTCTTCCGCTTTGGTTAATTCTTCCATACCCAAACTTATAACTTATTTTTCAGTTTTACAACTAAAAAACAAGTTATATTACTGAAAAATCAGTTTAAAAATACAAGTAACTGATTTACAATGATTAAACTATTATAAATTTAATTTGAAAACGAACAGCTTCTGATTCTTGGCAAATGAAGCCCTGCCATCCGCTTTATCCCGATGAAAAATCGGGATGCTCGCTTTTGTCAGGTTTATGACCGAATCGCTTGCTCCTAGCATGTGGCCAAAAGCGTTTAACCCCTGTTCCTAAACCCGATCAAAGTGGTTCCGGTTCTTCACCGGAAGTAACGGAGAGCGGGACTGAAACCCGCCAAAAGAGCTGGACTGTTCATTTCCCAATCCTAAACACTAACATTTTTAATTTGAAAACAAACGGCTTGTGGTTATTGGCAAGTGAAGCCCTGCCATTCGCTATAGCCCTCATGAAACCTGTGAAACAAGCAAGCACACCATAAAAACAAACGAATCGTGCTTAAATTCGGGGCTACCGCTGCTGTCAGGTTTATGACCGAATGGCCTGCTCCTAGTATGTGGCCAAAAGCGTTTAACCCTTGTTCCTAAACCCGATCAAAGTGGTTCCGGTTCTTCACCGGAAGGAGCGGAGAGCGGGACTGAAGCCCGCCAAAAGAACTGGATTGTTCATTTCCAAAAAACTAAGATTTACTATAGCGTCGTCCATACCAAGCCAAACTTACGAAGTTCGCCTGTGCTTTGGCCTTCCTAAACTTCGTAAATTTTCCAAAGCCTTAACTATAACTTATTTGCTTAAACCAGCCAATGCATTAATGGTTAACGCCACAATTACGGTATTAAATATAAAGGCGATTAAGCTGTGTAAAAGGGAAAGCCGTCTGATCTTTCGATCCGAAATTTCGACATCAGAAACCTGGAAAGTCATGCCCAATACGAAAGAAAAATAGGCAAAATCGATAAAATCGGGTTCATCATTCCCAGGAAATTCAAGCCCTGCTCCTTTTTTATTTGAATGCCCTTTCTTATTATCGCCATAGTAAAGATGTGCATAACGCATGCTAAAAGTAGTATGTACCAAAAACCACGATAAAAACATACCTGTTATGGCTACCACTAAATCGAGTGGCTCAATATCTTTATTAATCAGTAACAAAATTACGGCAAGCAGCCCAGCAAAGGTAGAAACCAACACAATGGCAAAAATTTCGCCACGGGTTTCATCCTGCATTTTAGCTTTAAGATGCGTTTCGGCCGCAGAAGTATGAAAAAACATATACCAATGGAGGGTAATCAGCATCAAACAAAATGCATCCCAGCCCAGCATAATGTGTGTAAGCACACTCATTTTAATAAAAAGTGAAACCAAATAAAAAGCAATTCCTAAAAAAAGACTGATCAACAAAATAAACAGCGCTGACCGTTTTTGGATACCTTCTAATTTCGGTTCGATTTCCATTTTCTTAAAATTTAAGCTTAAAGTGCTCTTTTGCCTGTCCTTTTTTAAAGTAAACCAAGCCGATCCAGAACAAATCTACTGTTATGGTAACATCAGGATGGTTTTTAATTTCTGTCCAGGCTTCTTTCATGCCTTCGCTCCAATAAATATCGTCAAAAATCAACAGTGAATCTTCATTAACTTTAGGCAAACACCAGTTAAAATAATTCAGGGTAGCATCCTTGCGGTGGTTACCGTCAATATAAACGAAATCTAAACTTGGCTGTTTGGCAATAATATCGGGTAAGATCAAATCAAAATTGCCTACATGAAGTTCGATATTCTCTAAATTTAGATCCTCGAAGTTTTTCTTTGCCACCTCTGCCGTTTGCGGGCAACCTTCGATGCTAATTACTTCTGTCTCAGAACTTGTCGTGGCCAGATAAGCCGTTGTAATGCCAAGGCAAGTGCCTAATTCTATAGCACTTTTAGGATTTGTATTTTTCGCCAACCGGTAAATCAGTTTGGCCAAGCGCGGACTTTTCAACGCATTCTTCGCAATCTGACTTACCTTTTTTGTACGGTTTTTATTGAGGTGAGAACCCGCACCAAGGTCTGTAACCGTGATTATCGAATCGTCATTAAAAAGTTTTTTTCGTTGTTCTTCTATATTTTTGTATTCAGATTTGTCGGTAAAATCGTAAATTACCTCATCAGCGAGCTTGTACACGAATGGTGAGTGCGTTCCATGTCGGCTTTTTGCTGTTAAACGGTGTTTAAGGTAATCTGTAATAAATTGAAATAGCATAATATTGCAAAAGTAATTAAACACTGCAAACGTAGGTATGTTTTATGGAAAATAACGCAGAGATAAGTGCTTTAGTAAAATTGTTGGATGATCCTGACGAGGAAGTTTTCCATCACGTAGAGAAGAAACTGCTTGAATATGGTGGCGAAGTAATACATTTTTTAGAAAATGCCTGGGAACAGTCTTTTGATGGCTTGTTACAGGAGCGAATTGAAAATATTGTTCATCAGATTCAATTTAAAACAGTTAAAGAAGATTTAAGCTTATGGTATTTAAGCGGTGCTTTTGATTTATTGCAGGGTGCTTTGATTATTAACCGGTACCAATACCCCGATTTAGATGAGCAAAAGGTAATTAACCAACTGGAAGAAATTAAAAGAGATATCTGGTTGGGCCTTCAGTATGAAATGAGCTCGGTTGAAAAAGTAAAACTGATCAATCACGTTTTGTATCAACAATATGGTTTTGGTGGCAATACCAAAAACCACCACGATCCACAAAATTCTTATTTAAATCAGGTTCTGGAAAGCAAAAAAGGCAACCAGATTTCACTGGCAATTATCTATTCTACACTGGCACAGAAATTAGATCTGCCTGTTTATGGAATAAACTTGCCACAGCACTTTATTTTGGGTTACATAGACGATAGCAAACAGGAAGGAAGCGAATATGGCGTACTTTTTTACATCAATGCTTTTAACCGTGGCAATATCTTCGGCAAACATGATGTTGATCAGTTTCTTCGCCAGCTTAATTTAGAGGCCCTGCCCGAATATTACCGGCCTTGCAGCAATAGCGATATTATCCGCCGGGTAATCAGAAACCTGATTTCGGCCTATGAAAATGCAGGGGCTACCGATAAAGTTGCCGAACTGAACGAACTTCAAGATATTATTGCCGAAAAATAGTTTACCCAGATCCCCATGCACAAAAGAAAGCTTACCGCCTCTACTGTACTGTTCTGCATTACAGCCATCATCTCCTTATCATTTTTGAGTATCCAATCAAAAGCCCAAAAAACAATTAAACCAAACGTTATTGCCTATTACACCGGACAAAATTCGGTGATTGATAGTTTTCCGATCGAAAAACTGAGTCATTTGATTTATAGTTTCGGCCATCTGAAGGGTGACAGTTTAAACATTAAATCGGCGAAAGATTCTGCATTGATCACTAAAATGGTGGCCTTAAAACAACGAAACCCCGATTTAAAGGTAATGATTGCTATGGGTGGCTGGAGTGCCTGCAAAGATTGTTCGGAGGTATTCAGCAGGGCTGAGGGGCGAAAAACATTTGCCAAAACCACTAAAGAAATACTCGATTTTTTCCATGCCGACGGGATAGACATTGATTGGGAATACCCGGCAGTAGTTGGCTATCCTGGGCATAGATATACAGTTGACGATAAACATAATTTCACTTTACTGATTAAAGAACTCCGTAAAAAACTAGGTAAAAAGGCCGAAATTAGCTTTGCTGCAGGCGGTACGAAAAACTGTATCGATTCTTGTTTCGAATGGGATAAAGTAATGCCATTGGTAAACCGGGTTAATGTGATGAGCTACGATCTGGTAAGCGGATATGCGATACAAAGCGGCCACCATACCCCATTGTATGCTACCGCTCAACAATCTTTATCAGGCGATTACGCTGTAAAAGCTTTAATAGATTTAGGTGTACCCGCACAAAAAATTGCATTAGGAGCAGCATTTTACGCCCGTATTTTTGAAAACACTATCGATGCCAACCAGGGATTATACCAGCCTACCAAATTTTTAAGCGGTGTTTCTTTTAAGAATTTTAAAAAGCAGTTCACTGCAGAAAATGGCTACACTTATTATTGGGACGAGAAAGCCAAAGCCCCATATTATTATAATCCACAAACAAAATACCTCGCCACTTTTGACGATCCGAAATCAATTTCATTGAAAACCAAATATGTAATTGATCAAAAATTAAATGGCATCATGTTCTGGGAATTAACAGATGATGCTTATACCGATGGACTATTGGATGTGATTTATAAAACGATAAAAGAATTATAACGGATTACCAAAGGTTACCACCCAGTAATTTTGGGCCATGCCTACACCAGCTTCTTTACTTTTAGCGTCCATCATGGCTTTACAATGGCTCACGCTATTTTTCCATGCAGCAATTACCTGATCTGCCTGACCATATCCCTTAGCTAAGTTTTCCGCTCTAAATTCACCTGTATAACCTGCATTTAATGCACGCTCCTCAGGGGTACCGCCTTCAGGAGATAAATGATCAAAATAGTTTTGTTGCGCCATATCTTTGGCATGAGTTATTGCGGCATTTTGCAGTTGGTTATTTAATGATAGGGTGGTTACTGGGGGCATGTACGCTATGCCACAATTACACCCGCTTTGCCTTAGCAGATTAATTTTAGCAATTACCAAATTAACATCATTCTCTGGCACAGGCACTTCATGCTTTTTACACTGTGCAAATAAAATGCAGAGCAGTATACAGGCAAACATGCTTAGGCATTTTTTCATATTTATTTTATGCTACAAAAGGAGGCAGCTATAAAGCTACCTCCGAAGTGAATATTTATTTTATAAATTAAAAAGCTCTTTCTCTACCCATATAAACATTTTTACCTGTGTAGAAAGTATTGCCAGAAGGGCCAGGAGAGCCGCTATCGCCTTCCATTTGCATATTGATGATTAGCCACATGGGTTTATTTACCGAATTACTCATGGTATGCTTGGCTACCCAAACGTTATCGATATAATAATGGCAATCTACATCTGTTGCACTTACCTTATTGTACCAGCATTTGTAATTATGGTAGGAACCCGCATTAGAAACTGCGGTGAGTTTATTCTCCCAACCACCATCATAAGTATTCTGCCAATTTGTGTTATTGCCCTTAAACTCCATAATATCACTTTCAGGTGGCCATGAATTAACGCCGGTAATCCAAAAAGCTGGCCAGGTTCCTTTACTGGTGGGTACAGCAAAATCGCCAGAAATGGTGTAACTGGGAAACTGATCGTTAATTAAAACCTGTTGTTTGGCGTAACAAGCACCTGAATTGTACCAAATAGCAATATTGGTAAAACCATTGGCAGTACTGTTTCCTGGAGATGAAGCCAAGCGGGTAGCTTTAATGGTGAGTACACCTCCGCTTAACGAGAGCTGGTTATGATTTGAGGTACTACCTACCATGCGGGCAGAACCATTATGATCGGTACCCCATGGATAATTATAATTCCATTGTGCCTCAAAATTAGTATAGTTGGCAAGAGAATTACCATCTATTAATGTTTCCCAGGCTTTAACCTGTCCGTTTTCTTGTTTAACTTCTTCTCTCTCTTTCTTACAAGATAAAAGCACCACAAACATGCATGTAAATAACATACACCATTTCATTTTTTCATTTCTCATTTTTTTTGAATTAGGTAAATATTTGGTTAATTGTAAGGCATTAGAATGTGATCAATCGATTGTAAATCAATAACTAACAAATAAAAAGATTTCAGTGGCCACTACAAGGCAGACAAGGTTGATTGGTATTTTTTCCATAAGATTTGGTTAGGTTACAATCATCATCTCAATTTTAAATTGACATGCTTGTAAGCAAAGATATACGCAGGCTGATCAAAAAATGAGGGGCTAAATCGTAAAAAAAGAGTGGTAAAATGGGCGTTTTTACGTCATTTTCTTAATATGCGTTATTTTCTGTTTCTGAATATTTGGGCATTTAATTTTATTGACGGCTAAAAACCCTACAAAAACAAAAGCCTGATCATCGTTATGATCAGGCTTCTTCTATTCTTGTACCTTTATTCTAGGGCTTATTTAAGATATTTTTTGTCTATTTACAGTTATATACCAAATTAAAAATTGCGGTAGATTCGTTTAAGATAGTTCCGTCGCCCAATTTCTGTTCACTTTTTACTGAAGTATATATTGCATTTCCTTTAGCATCAAATTTATAACTGTAATCAGAAATCAGCTGACCATCTAAGTTTGATAAACGTTGTATAGATTTTACGACCACATTTTTAGAATGTTTACCGAAGTAGCCACCAGGCATATAATCAACAATTACTGAAATTGGATCTGACGTTTCATATGGATTAACAGCTAATTGACTGGAATATTCGTATGTGGTTGTTTCTATTTCGCCATCTTCAGCATAGGTAATTTTGCTTTGTGTCAGGTTTCCATTCGAATAAGTAAGTTCGGCAGTAGAATTTAAATTCTTATCTAAATAACTTTTTATTACACTTAGGTAGCCATCAGCATTATAAGTATACGTTCTGGTTACCGGAACGCTGGTACCATTTACATTAAAAAAATCTGAATTATAGCTCGAAATGGCTTTTCCACCAGATATGGTTAGTTCTGTTCTTTCGCCGTCAGGTAATACACCCGTAATTTTTGTCTCAGTATAGGTATATATCCTGCTTTCGCCACCACTGGTAGCTTTACTCAGTTTACCAGATGCATCGTAAGTATAGTTAATAGAATATTGACCCAATATGCCTAAATCAGTATCAACACTTGCCAGTTTACAGCCATTTTCGCCATTAGCAAATTTGGCATTCCAATTAATTTCTTTTTTACAACTTGCTATTGATATAATAGCCACAAAAGCCACCATAACATATTTAATTGTTTTTTGCATTAAAATTTCTGGTTAAGAGGTTAAAATATCAGCAAAGATATTAAAATTTCTCTTTTTTCATCCAGTCAGCCAACAAGTTAAACCAATCTACATCCGAAGTCTTGTTGATTAAGCCAAAACCGTGACCACCTTTCTCGTACAGATAAATATCGGTATCTACTTTATTCTGCTTTAATGCCTCATTCATTAAAACACTATTTTCGAAAGGAACAGTTTTATCATCTTTAGCATGCACAAAAAAAGTTGGAGGTGTTTTCTTGGTTACATTTTTATTGGCTGAGAAATAATGTTTTAAACTATCAGCAGGATTTAGGCCCAATAAATTCTTCATCGTACCAGTGTGTACAGATTCTTCAAAACTGATTACAGGATAAATTAATGCAGCGAAATTTGGCCTAAGATCTATCTTTTCCGGATCAGAAATCTTAAGATCGTTATAATGGGCAACCAAAGTTGAGGCAAAATGCCCCCCGGCAGAAAAGCCCATAATCCCGATCTTGTTGGCCTTAATCCCATATTTCTTTGCATTTTTCCTAATCAGGTAAATGGCCTGCTGTGCATCCTGCAATGGGCCATAAGTTTTATCAACCATAATCTGATCGCTCGGTAACCGGTACTTCAATACAAAAGCGGTAACTCCAATCGCATTAAATCTTTTGGCTACATCGGTTCCTTCATGACTAAATGCCAAAGCGCCATAACCACCGCCCGGACAAATAATGACTGCAGTTCCTTTAGCGATATTTTTAGGTGCTTCGAAAACAGTAAACGTAGGTACCGATACTTTGGTAACACTCAGGGTACCATTTGCACGTACCTCAGTATTTTCTACATAATCAGCAGGTGTAGTTTTAGCGCCCGGAATTTCACCTGAATATAACGGTACAACTTCTTGGGCATTCGAATAGTTAACTGCCATAAACAATAACATGATAAGGATGGATGATTTTGCCATTTGTTTTAGATTAAAATTCCATTAAATATGCTTTTAAAAACCCGTTAATATCGCCATTTAAAACCGCATCAGGGTTAGAGGTTTGATAATTGGTCCGGTGATCTTTTACCCTTCTATCATCCAGCACATAACTTCTGATCTGCGAGCCCCATTCTATTTTCTTTTTCGATCCCTCTACCGCAGCAATTGCTTCGTTACGTTTTCGTTCCTCAATTTCATATAATTGAGATTTTAATAAACGGATGGCATTCTCTTTATTCTGCAACTGCGATCGCGACTCCTGGTTTTTAATAATAATGCCTGAAGGTTTGTGGTATAAACGTACAGCTGTTTCAACTTTGTTTACGTTTTGTCCGCCTGCTCCACCAGCCCTAAATGTTTCGAATTCTATATCAGCAGGATTAATATCAATCTGTATGGTATCGTCAACCAGGGGATAAACATAAACAGAAGCGAAAGAGGTATGCCTACGGGCATTCGAATCGAATGGAGAAATCCGAACCAAGCGATGCACGCCATTTTCGCCTTTCAGATAACCATATGAGAAATCACCATCAAACTGAAGCGTTACCGATTTTATACCGGCAACCTCCCCTTCCTGGCTATCCTGTTCGGTGATTTTATAACCGTTCTTTTCACCCCACATCATATACATGCGCATCAGCATATAAGCCCAATCACAGCTTTCAGTTCCGCCAGCTCCGGCAGTAATCTGTAAAACGGCAGAAAGTTGGTCTTCTTTGCTACGGAGCATATTTTTAAGTTCCAGTTCTTCTACCGCAGTTTTACTGATCTCGAACTGGTCTTGCAGCTCAGCTTCCGAGGCATCGCCCGATTGAAAAAACTCAAACATTACCGCAGCATCTTCAACCGCATTATTGGTTTGGTTAAAGCCATCCGTCCATTTTTTCTTTGAACTGATTTCGGCAAGAATTTTTTCTGCTTTTTTAGGGTCGTCCCAGAAATCGGGAGCCATTGTTAATTTTTCCTCTTCGCGGATGGCGTAAAGTAGCTCATCAACGTCAAAGATACCTCCTCAGCGACGTTACTCTGTCCCTTAAATCCTGAATATTTTCTTTGGTCATGAAACAAATATATAAAATCGCTTTGAGCATAGCGCATGGCGGAAAGCGATTTCAATTAAACTGCCCCCTTTACTGTTTGTTAATCAATTTTATTTTCTTTCTTAATCATCAGGCAGCATGACTAATTAACCAGTGACAAATGAACTAATGAACCACCCTTATTTCTTCATCGACATATAATCTAAAGTAAGATTAGATAATAATTTAACCCCTAAAACAAAACCGCTTTCATCAAGATAAAAATCCGGTGTGTGGTGCGATGCTGCTTTTAAAGGATCTTTACCTTTTGGCATTCCTCCTAAAAATACAAATAAACCTGGTACTTTTTCCTGAAAGAAGGAGAAATCTTCTGCGCCTGTAACCGGTGGTTTTAATTTCACGTGATCCTTACCTGCCGTCGATACCATGCTTGGCAACATCTTTTCGGTTAGTGCAATATTATTAAAAGTAACCGGATAATGGTTGCTATAAGGGATTTTGACTTCAGCCGTAGCTCCACCTGCCTCGGCCGTTTTGGTTACGATGGTTTTAATCCTTTCGATAAACATGGCCTCATCTTCCTTACTAAAGTTGCGTACCGTACCTAACATTTCTACCTTTTCAGGAATAATATTCGACCGTACACCGCCATTAATAGCACCAATGGTAACTACACCTGGGTTTTCGGTCACATTTAAATTCCTGCTTACTATGGTTTGCAGGCTATTGATAATCTGGGCAGAAACCACCACCGGATCGATACTGCTCCATGGATAAGCCCCATGTGCCTGACGGCCAGTAACGGTAATTTTCATATCGTTTACTGCTGCCATCGTACCCCCCGGGCGGTAAGTTACATCGCCAACTTCGGTTTGAGAATTGATGTGTAAACCGAAAATTACATCAACTTTAGGGTTTTCGAGTACGCCCTCCTTAATCATTAATGCAGCCCCACCTTCATCTCCTGCAGGCACACCTTCCTCAGCGGGCTGAAATATAAATTTCACTGTCCCTTGAATATCTTTTTGCATAGAAGCCAGCACTTCTGCTACACCCATTAAAATAGCCACATGGCTATCATGTCCACAGGCATGCATTACACCAACCTCTTGCCCGTTATACTGCGTTTTTACCTTCGAGGCAAATGGAACATCTACGCGCTCGGTAACCGGCAAACCATCCATATCGGCACGCAAAGCAACTACTGGCCCAGGTTTACCTCCTTTTAGCACACCAACTACGCCTGTTTTGGCTACACCTGTTTTTACTTGTATACCTAAAGATTCTAAATGTTTTGCAATAATGCCAGCTGTTCTTACTTCTGTATTTCCCAATTCAGGATGTTCGTGAAAATCGCGCCTCCAGGTAATTACTTTTTGTTCGATGGCATCAGCTTTTTTTGAAACCAACGGCCTCAAATCCGATTTTTGGGCGAAAGAATTTAATGCCAGTAGGGAAAAACCGATCAGGAATATTTTCTTCATAATGAATTATTTAGTTTAGGTGCCCTAAGCTAAACAATTTTAAGGAGAGATGGAATTTGGTCTTGCCTGAACAGACAACAACAGTATTTCTGCGGGCATCGACGCAAAGGTTTCAAGAATGGACTTTAGGGTTGTCAACTTTAATGGCCAGTTTGCTATTAAAAGTTGACAACGCTTCTCAAGTATATATTTTTACAGCTATATCCGGAGGAAATAAATCCTAAAAATCAGCAATGTTTAATTAAACATTCCCTTCAGCTTATCCATAATGCCACCACCTCCTGCCTGGCCGGGCTGCTGCGCCTGCCCACCATTAAACATTCCGATTACATCACTTACATCAAATTTACCATCATCACCGCCCAAACTTCCCAAAACATCTTTAATGTTAAAAGAGCTATCGTTCGGGTCGTTTGTTTTTTGGGTAAACTTGGCAATCAGGCCCGGAATAATACTTGCTGCCAAAGATTTCGCTGTATCGGCATTAATGCCCAAGCCACTTAATTTATCCATAAAATTCCCCGAAGCCTGCTCAGCAACCTGGGTACCTTCTGCTTTATTACCGTTAAATATATCGGTTAATGCACCAATATTACCTGATGACACCTGATCTTTCAGCGTATCGAAGATAGAACCGGATGCAGCCTGGATTACCGCTTCATTTTGTTCGTTCGGAATGGCAGTGTTGTTTACAACACTTTCCTGTACGTTTTCACGCACCATTTCATTTAAATTTTCTAACATAACGTAGAATTAAAGGTTAAAATAATTGATGAACTAACAGGGATGGTGTATTAAAGTTAATGTGTTTAATCGACATTAAAAATTCTTATTCATTTAGAACATTAAAAAGACCATTTTAAATTTTTGCTTTATTACTTTTACAAAAAAACAAAGATTATGTTACCTAAAGTAAATTTCACAGAGACTGAGGCCTACAAGTATTTAGCCGATCATTTTATAGATATTAATCAAAAAAGCATTAAAGATCTTTTTGCTGAGGATGCAGATCGTTTCAATAAGTTTTCTGTTTTTTTTGAAGATATTCTGCTAGATTATAGCAAGAACCGCATCAGCGATGAAACATTAGCACTATTGATTCAATTGGCGCGTGAGTGCAAATTGGATGAAGCGATAAAATCGATGTACAACGGCGATAAAATTAATGAAACGGAAGGCCGGTCGGTACTTCATATTGCCTTACGTAATTTAAGCAATACGCCAATTTTAGTTGACGGTAAAGATGTGATGCCCGAAGTAAATGCTGTACTGGCTAAAATGGAAAAATTTAGCAACAGCATCATTAGCGGCGAATGGAAAGGTTATACAGGCAAGGCCATTACTGATGTGGTTAATATTGGTATCGGTGGGTCAGATTTAGGTCCTGTAATGGTTACCGAAGCGCTAAAACATTATAAAAACCACTTAAACATCCACTTTGTTTCGAACATTGACGGCACACACATCGCCGAAACATTAGCAGATTTAAATGCCGAGACAACATTAGTCTTGGTTGCATCAAAAACTTTTACTACACAAGAAACCATGACGAACGCACACTCTGCACGCGCTTGGTTTTTGGATAAAGGCGGAAAAGAAAGTGATATTGCCAAACACTTTGCCGCATTATCTACTAATGCTAAAGACGTTTCTGCTTTTGGTATCGATACCGAGAATATGTTTGAATTTTGGGATTGGGTTGGCGGCCGCTACTCATTATGGAGTGCTATCGGTTTATCCATCTCATTAAGTATAGGCTTCGATAATTTTAAACAATTGTTAGCGGGTGCGCACGCAACTGATAACCATTTTAAAACCGCTGAGTTTGAAAGCAACTTGCCTGTAATTTTAGGCTTGTTAGGCGTTTGGTATATCAATTTCTACAATGCAGAAACACAGGTTATTTTACCTTACGACCAATATATGCACCGTTTTGCTGCTTATTTCCAACAGGGAGATATGGAAAGCAATGGTAAACACGTAGATAGGAACGGTAACGAGGTCGATTATGAAACCGGACCGATTATTTGGGGTGAGCCCGGAACAAATGGCCAGCATGCCTTTTATCAGTTAATTCATCAGGGTACCAGAATTATCCCTGCCGATTTTATTGCTCCGGCGCAGAGCTTAAACCCACTAGGCGATCATCATCCAATTTTACTATCAAATTTCTTTGCACAAACAGAAGCTTTAATGAACGGTAAAACCGAAGAAGAAGTAACCGCTGAATTAAAGAAAGAAGGCAAATCAGCGTCAGAAATTGAAAAAATTGCGCCATTTAAAGTATTTGAAGGCAATCGCCCAACAAACTCTATCTTATTGAAAAAAGTAACGCCATATACTTTGGGCAGTTTAGTTGCCATTTACGAACATAAAATATTTGTTCAGGGAATTATCTGGAACATCTTTAGTTTCGACCAGTGGGGAGTAGAACTTGGCAAGCAATTGGCCAAAAAGATTCTTCCAGAGCTGGCGGGCAGCGAAAAAGTTTCGAGCCACGATAGCTCTACCAACGGCTTAATTAACCAATACAAGGCCTGGAGATAAAATATATTAAAAAAAGCGAGTGTAAATACTCGCTTTTTTTGTTTAAATCCATAATTTAGGCCATCCTTATTATTCTTCACGCTAGTGAAAAATCCAAATTAACTTATTAATGAAATAGTTGCTCGCTTTCGCCTTTGATTATTTCTAATCATTAAAACAAACTATCAATGAAAAAAAGAATTCTCTTTGCTTTGGCTATTTCCGGTCTGTGCTTAAGTGCTTCTGCCCAAAAAGTACAGTTTACGGAATTCGACCTGGACAATGGCCTCCATGTCATTCTGCACCAAGACAAAACCGCTCCAGTAGTTGCCGTTTCGGTAATGTATCATGTTGGTTCTAAAGATGAAGAAACCCAGCGTACAGGTTTTGCTCACTTTTTCGAACACTTATTATTTGAAGGTTCGGATAATATCAAAAAAGGTGAATTTATGAAATTAGTGAGTAGTAACGGCGGACAGAACAATGCCAATACTTCCCAAGACCGTACTTTTTATTATGAACTTTTTCCATCAAACCAATTGGAACTGGGTTTATGGTTAGAAAGTGAAAGAATGTTACACCCCGTAATTAACGAAGGTGGAGTAAAAACACAAAATGAAGTAGTAAAAGAAGAGAAACGTTTACGCATAGACAACTCACCTTACGGAAAATTTACAGAGAAAATTTTTGCTCATTTGTTTGATGGGCATCCTTACCGTTGGCAGCCAATTGGTTCAATGGAGCACTTAGATGCAGCAAAATTGAGTGAATTTATTGCTTTCTTTAAAAAGTATTATGTGCCTAACAATGCAGTTTTAACTATTGCCGGCGATTTAGATATAGAGAAGACCAAAGCTTTAGTAAAATCATACTTTGCCGAAGTACCTAAAGGTGCACCAATTGTTCGTCAAGAATTCAAATTACCAGAAATCACCAAAGAAATTATCGATACGGCTTACGATGCCAATATCCAGATCCCGGCCATCTTCGCGGCATACCGTGTACCCGGCATGAAGAGCAGAGAAAGCAAGGTTTTAGGCATGATCAGCTCTATTTTATCAGAAGGTGGAAGCTCGAGATTAAGCACTAAAATGGTCGATCAAAAGAAAACAGCCCTGCAGGTTGCTGCTTTTAACTATTCGCTTGAAGATTATGGCGCATATATCACTTTAGCTTTACCCAATAAGAACACACCGCTTAACGATTTATTAAAAGATATTGATGAAGAAGTTTTACGTCTTCAAACCGATTTAATTAGCGAAAGTGACTATAAAAAACTGCAGAATAAATTCGAAAACAACTACGTAAGTGCAAACAGTAAAATGTTGGGTGTAGCTGAAAACCTGGCCGATGGTTATACTTTCCATGATAAGGATACAAACGATATCAACAAGGAATTAGAGGTAATCAGATCAATCACCCGCGAGGAGATCAGAGACGTTGCTAAAAAATACCTGAACAAAAACCAAAGAGTTGTATTGTATTACTTACCTAAGAAATAAGCTGATCGCTTTTTCATTTTAATTATTAAAAACATGAAGAAATTATTCATTATAGCTGCAGTTTCCTTATTGGCTCAAGGTATTTCAGCACAAACAATAGATCGAAGCCACAAACCAAAACCAGGCCCGGCACCCATTATTACCGTTGGCGATCCTGTGATTTATAAATTACCAAACGGTATTACTGTTTTGGTGGTAGAAAACCATAAACTACCAAAAGTATCGGCAAGTTATAGTATCGATGCAGGCCCCATAACGGAAGGTGCTAAGGCGGGTGTGGTAGGCTTGATGGGCAGTATGCTGAACGAAGGAACCACAACTAAAACAAAAGCACAGTTTGACGAGGCTGTAGATCGGTTAGGTGCTGATGTAAATGCAGGGGCATATGGAGGCTCTGCCTCTGCCTTAACCCGTTATTTCCCTCAGGCATTTGCTTTAATGGCGGAGAGTATCCGTAAACCTGCTTTTCCTGTAGAATCTTTCGAAAAATTAAAGTCACAAACCATTACCGGATTAAAATCTAACGAAAAAAGTGCAAAAGCCATTTCAGCACGTGTGGTAAATGCATTGGCTTATGGCAAAAACCATCCTTATGGAGAGTTTGAAACCGAGGCTTCTATTACAGGTATTACTTTAGACGATGTAAAAGCAGCCTATAAGAAATATATTACCCCATCCAGAGGTTATTTAACTTTTGTAGGTGATATTAAACCAGAAGCTGCCAAAGCTTTGGCAGAGAAAGCCTTTGGCGATTGGAAAGGAACTGCCTTAACTTTACCAGTGCTTACTAAAGTTGCTAATCCTGCCAAAACCGAAGTTGACATCATTAATGTGAGCAATGCTGTTCAATCTGAAATTACAGTTGTGAACTTAATCGACCTGCCAATGAGCAGCCCAGATTATTTCCCGATTTTATTGGCAAACCAGATTTTAGGTGGTGGCTCTGAATCGAGATTATTTGATAACCTCCGCGAGAAACATGGCTTTACTTATGGTGCATATTCAAGCACAGGCTCAGGCCGTTTCCAATCTAAATTTTCAGCTAATGCAGCCGTTAGAAATGAGAAAGTTGACAGTGCAGTGGTGGAATTTTTAAGAGAAATTAACACGATCCGCACCACAAAGGTAACCGCTGATGAATTACAGAACGCGAAGAATCTTTTCAACGGATCGTTTGCATTGGGCTTAGAAAATCCGGCACGTACTGCAGGTTTTGCAAGCAATATCTTGATTAATAACTTACCAAAGGATTTTTACCGTACTTACTTACAAAAGATTAATGCTGTAACAACCGATGATATTTTAAGGGTAACCAAAAAATACTTTAACCACGATAATACTCGCATTGTTATTGTGGGTAAAACTGATGCGTTTGCGGCAGGCTTAACTAAGGCAGGTTTTAAAACACAGGTTTATGATAACTATGCGAATGCGCTTAAAGCAACCGAAGCTACTGCTGTACCAACAGCTGCTCCTGCAGAAATTATCAAAAACTATATTAAAGCCATTGGCGGTGAAGAAGCCATTAAAAAACTCACTTCATTACAGCAAAATGGTGAAATGGATGCACAAGGTCAAAAGCTTGCCGTTACCATTAAAAATATGGCACCTAACTTAAGCAGCATGGAGATTTCTATGGGTGGCCAAACTGTGGCGAAACAAGTTTATAATGGCAAAACAGGCTATGCGATGCAAATGGGCCAAAAAGCTGAATTAACTGGCGATGACCTGGCTGAAAAGAAAGATGATAAAGGTTATGGTAGTCAAGTGTACTACGCAACTGATGGGACGAAAATTGAAGCAGCCGGAACTGCAAAGGTAGGTACTGCTGACGCTTTTAAATTAAATATCACTTCGCCATCGGGCAAAAAGAAAACCGAATACTACGATACCAAATCGGGTTTACTTTTAAAAGATGAAAGTACCACGACCAAAGGTGGGGCTGAAATTAGTCAATCTACAGAATATTCAAACTACAAGAAAGTTGGCGATGTATTATTTCCGTTTACCTTAACTCAATCGGCGGCAACCCCACAAGGTGCTCAGGAGTTTTCAGTGGTAATTAAAGACATTAAAATTAATCCTCCATTAAAAGCCGAAGATTTTAATTAGGTTTTAGATACAATTTATCTCGAAAGCCGTCCCGATTTTAAATCGGGACGGCTTTTTTTTGTGTTTTTTTTTATTGCAGGCAACCAATTATAAAAAGCGCACGTAACGATTAAGATTTCAATAGAAATTATTTAAAAACCCGTTGTTATTACAAAAACAGCGATAGTTTTCAAATAAACAAAACATAAATCTTAAAAAATTCGGATATGGCTGCAAAAAAACAAGTTATCGCAATTTTATTTGCTGTATTTCTGATCATGTTATGCCTATCGGTAAAAGCAAAAGACAATTCGGCCATCCCCGCAAAAAAATCCATTACCCTGTACCATAATCGAATATGAGGATATAAATATGAATCTACCACCAATTTTAATCTTAACTAAATACCTATGAAAAAACAAAATTCAATCTTTTTATTAGCCGCAGTTACGGCCTTGCTTTTTGCCTGCTCTAAAAAACAAGCAGAAGAATTAAAGCCCGAAACACCAACACCCAATGGCCCAACACCTGTAACCACCGCGAATGTAACCTACACAAATTTTGCCGGGGCATTGTTTCAAACCAAATGTAATAGCTGTCATGGCCCGAATGGGGGGATGAAAGGCGTATGGGCGTTAAATGGTTTAGCCTCTATAAAAAATGATGCACGTGTAGCTAATTCTGTTCTGGTTACCAAAACAATGCCAAGAGGTGGATCAATAACTACCAGCGAAAGGGAATTATTGCAAGCCTGGGTTGATAAAGGCATGCCAGAATAATAAACAAGGATTAACGCTAATCAAGATGGTTCCATTAAAAATTTAAATAGATACACCGATGCAAAAACTACTTTTCACCTTAATAGCCTTGTTATTATGCACAGGCATAAAAGCGCAGATATGGGTAAGTAAAAATGTAACTTCTTCATTTTTCTCTTCAACACCTGTTGAAGATATAGACGCGTTGAGCAAAACAGGCGCTTCGGCCCTCAATACCAAAACCAACGATATCATTTTCAAAATCAACAATACTTCTTTTCAGTTTAAGAAAAAGTTGATGCAGGAACATTTTAACGAAAACTATATTGAAAGCGACAAATACCCAACTTCAGATTTTAAAGGAAAAATTATAGAACAGATCGATTTTTCAAAGCCAGGCACCTATCCCATTACGGTAAAAGGGAACCTACAGATCCATGGGGTTACCAAAGAATATCAGGTTAAAGGTTCGCTGATTATTACAGCTGATGAGGTAAAGGCTACTTCGGCTTTTAATGTAAAACTTGCCGATCATGCCATCAAAATCCCAACAATTGTTTTCAAACAAATTGCCGAAACCATACAGGTAAAAATGACGGCTACTTATCAACCTAAAAAATAAAACCTTATGAAATATCATCTAAAATCACTTTTATACTTGTTTGCCCTTGGTTTACCAATAGTTGCTTCTGCACAGGATTCGCTCGAAAATGCACTGCAGATGCCTATGGAAAAAAAGAACGTAAAGGCCACATTTAAAGCAACCAAACTCATTAACATACAAACCAATGAAACCATTTACAAAAACGAGATGGATTTCAGGGTAGATCACCGGTTTGGGGACATTGCCGGATCAGGCGGCGGAATTAAAAACTTTTTTGGTCTGGATCAATCTACCGACATCCGCATTGGTTTTGAATATGGAATCAGCGATAAACTTTCTGTAGGCTTAGCCAGGGCAAAAGGCGCCGGAGTTGTAACACAATTGTACGAAGGAAACTTAAAATATCGGTTACTGGAACAAACAGATGATGAAAAAGTACCTGTAGCGGTAACATTGTTTGGCAGTACAACCATTGCAGCCGTAAAAGCTTCAACTGATCCGACAGCGGTGAATGCTTACAGCAAATTTCAAGATCGTTTGACCTATGTGGTGCAAGCTGTAATTGCCCGTAAATTTAATTCGAACTTCTCGATGCTGGTCATGCCATCGTACGTACACCGCAACTTTACTGTTTTTGGAGATCAGAACGATATGCTTGCACTGTCTGTTGGGGGGCGTATTAAGATCACTAAACGGATGGCTTTTGTTGCCGATTATACCATTCCATTCAGAGATAAAGATAAAAAAGCCTACCTCGAAAACACCTTGGGAACGCAATATTACAAGACACTTGGTGCCGGACTGGAGTTTGAAACTGGCGGTCATATTTTCCACCTTAATTTCACCAATGCCACGGCCATACAGGAATCGCAATTTATTACCGATACCAATACCTCTTGGCTGAAGGGACAATACCGTTGGGGTTTTAGTATTGCCCGAAGGTTCTCTTTCGATAAGAAGAAAGCAAAGTAGATCAAATTCAACCAAATAAAAAACTAAACAATTATGGAACGTAACGAATTCATCAAATCATTGGGGCTGGGTGTCGCAATGGTTTGTACCGGAGCTTGCTTTTCTGCCTGCGGTAAAAAAAGTGATGCACCAGAACCCGACAAACCAAATGGCGGTGGTGTTCCTTCGGGTACTACCGCAAGTGTAGATCTGAGTACGCAATTACTAGCTGTTGGTGCATCCATTACTGTAAACAGCATATTGTTTATCCGTACCGCAACAGGGAATGCCAGCACCTCGTTCGTGGCCACACAAGCAGTTTGTCCACACCAGGGTGGTGCATTGAGTTTTATCCAGGCCAGCAATTACATTCAATGTGGCTTGCATAGTTCACGCTATACCACTTCTGGCAGCATTTTGGCCCAACCCAATGATGGTGGTGCTACGAGTGCGCTAAAAGTTTATCCGCTTACTGTTTCAGGAAACACACTGACTGCCACAGCATAAGTTTTTGTTTTTAAGGGTAAAGCAGTATCGTAATTGGTACTGCTTTTTTATGATATTGATTAAACAGTTACATTCTGCCCTTTTACATCAAATGCGTCGCGTAAACCTATGGCCAGCACATTAAAGGCATAAACAGTAAACATAATGGCTAAACCGGGCAAAACAGCTAGGTAGGCTGCATCCATAATAATATAACCATAATGTTCCTTAATCATGCTTCCCCAACTGGGCATAGGTGGCTGAGCACCAAAACCTAAAAAGCTTAAGCCAGTTTCTAATAATATAGCTGAAGCAAAATTAGATGAAGCAACAACCAAAATAGGCCCGGCAATATTAGGCAATATATGCTTGATAATTGTTCTGCTCGTGCTAAAGCCCAAGGCTCTTGCGGCCTCTACAAATTCGACTTCTTTTAAAGCCATTACCTGCCCGCGTACCAACCTGGCTACATCGACCCAGGTTGATAAGCCTACCGCAATAAAAATCTGCCAAAAACCCTTGCCTAAAGCGAATGATATCGCGATTACCAGCAGTAACGAGGGCAGTGACCAAACTACGTTCATAAACCAACTGATGGCTGCATCTGCGCGACCACCAAAATACCCCGCAATGGCACCCAAACTCACGCCAATAAAAAGAGAGATGAGCACGGCCATTAAACCTACTGACAACGAAACCCTGATACCTAAAATCAACCGGCTTAATAAATCACGCCCGTAGATATCTGTGCCTAAAATATAAGTCTTTTTATAAATGTTATTTTTTTCGAAAAGCGCCTGCGGGCTCCCTATTTTGGAGGGTATTACGCAAGAAGGGCACAAATCCTTAAGTTCATACTTCGTTTCCTTGGCTTTTTCATCCTCGCCAATATATTCCTGTACAAAAACATTTTTATCTTTTATCTTGTAAGAAGTAATCGGGATACTTTTAAAAGTTGGTGTTTGCCCGTTTAACATTTTTTCGAAAATGCTGAGCTTTTCTACTTTCGGGCTCCTACTGATAATTAAAAACGTAAATGTACTTCCGGGTTTCTTTTTGTTTAACTGGAGAATCTGAACGTTCGCATTTGGAGAATCATCAGGCATAATTAAATAACCCAAAATCCCCATTACCATCAAAAGTAAAATAAAGACCAATCCGCCGAAGGCAAATTTATTGCGTTTAAACTTTAACCATACTTTTTTTGATGGGCTATTATCCATTATCTAACCATTCTGCCTTTCCAATTGTATTTTCCGCTGTTTCCAGCAATGCCGATGTACACCATATAAAGCACATGCAGCACATTTAAAACCGGGATTAAAATGAGTAAACTGCGCCTTTTGGCAAAGCCTGTTACATCCCATAAAAATAAGGTTTCTAAAATCATTTTAACCAATAGTTGATAAAATGTGATGGTCAAAAAACCCGGAATAAAAAGCCCGGTGATAAAGTTTGCCAGAATAGTGAGGTTAAAGATCCAAATCAGAACCCCTAATACAATAATGGCCTTATTTTTATAACGGGTACTTTTAGAAGCCCAACGTTTGCGTTGCTGAATAAATGCGCCCAAGGTTTCTTTTGCATGCGTATATACAATGGCTTCTCTATTTTTGAGAAAACCGATCTGATCAGGATACTTGGCAGCAATTTTATGCAACAGTAACTCATCATCGCCTGAAGCCAGGTCATCTATGCCCTGAAAGCCACCAACTTCATAAAAGGTTGTTTTCTCGTAAGCTAAATTTGCGCCATTACAGGTAGAGGGTTCCTTATTGCCAATAGTAGAAGCCCCCAAGCCAATCAGGTATAGAAATTCTAACGACTGCAGGCGCTCAAAGAAACTCTTCTCCTGAAAATAGGCTACCGGAGAGGAGATCATTTTATAATTTTTCTGCTCATATAGGTTTACAACGGTAGCCAGCCAATCTGCGCCCATCCTGCAATCGGCATCAGTAGTGATAATCAGATCGCCAGAACAAGTCCCTATTGCAGTTTGTATAGCCTTTTTTTTGTATGAATTAAGGGCCCTATCTTCATTCAGCTTAATCAGTTTCACATTCCGGTCTGCATAACTTAACACAATTTCTGCCGTACGATCGGTAGAATGGTCATCGATAATAATAATTTCGGTTAAAACCTTAGGGTATCGCTGTGCAACCAGGTCATCAATGGTTTTGGTGATATTGGCTTCCTCATCCCTTGCGGCAACAATGATAGAAACTTTGGTTTGAGGATCGGACTTTTGTGGAGTAAAATAAACCAGGTTATGCCATCCTCTGATAAAATTAAGGACCAAAAAACCATAGATTAGGGTTAAAGCAGCAGATACTAGACTAATTAGATTTAAAATTTCCAAAAAAATTGAGTTTAAAAACGAAATAAGTGCCTAAGATAGCAGGAATTATAATATTTATGAGCCAAATACTTGCAGTACATGCAATAACGGCCACATGCTGATCAGTTACGTGTTTAAATAATTCAACAGCGGTAACACTCCGGATACCCACATCAAAAAGATCAAGTGACGGTAATGCCGATTGTACCAAAAAGAGCAAACAGGTCATCATGATGATATCTGCATAATGCAAACCCGGCACCAACCATACAAACAAGATGAAGTATTGTGAGCTAAACACCAAATAGCGAACAAAACAATAAGTGATGATTTTGAATAGTTCCCTTTTTCGATACCTCGCTAAAATGCTGTAAAATTTCTTGTATTTCCTGGTAAATTTAAAGGAAAGCAAAATGCCATTTAACCATCGGATATTAAAGTAGAAGATCAGGAAAAACAGGCAGAAAAATACCGCGAGAAATACCACGGCAATAAAAAGTACACGATCGATCGGAATAAAACGATAAACAAAAAAACAGGCTGCAATGGCTCCAAAAACATTCGTTAATACCAGTTGACCAATGCTGCCCACACTCATGGCCACTATGCCCACAACCCTTCTTTTAGGTGAGAGGAAAAATACCCTTCCCCCATACTCTCCTAGCCTGTTGGGTGTAAAAATGGCCAGTGTTAATCCGCAAAATACCGATTCGATAGCGCGATAAAAACTGATAGGCTCGATGTGGCTCATGAGGTATTTCCATTTTCCCGCCTCCAAAAACCAATTCACAAACATCAATAACACCACGATACCAATTACCGTAATAATTTCGGTTTGAGGGATATTTTTTAATAATGCACTGAAATCGTGCAGATTTTTATTTGCAACGAGCTTATGGTAAATAAACCAAAAAGCAAATATTACGATTGCAGCTTTGATGAAGATTGATAATATTTTTTTGTTCTTGCCTGTCAAGATTATCTTTTTAGTTTGCAAATATGCTTAATATTGCTGTAATGTTGAACGAAAAAAAGGAACGGGTTATTATGGGCATTGATCCAGGCACAGCGGTGATGGGTTATGGCGTAATTTTAGAGAAGGGAAATAAAACAGAACTGATCAGTTTAGGGGTGGTAAAGATGACCCATTTAGATGATCCATTCCTTAAACTTCAACGGATATTCGAAAAAACAGTGGTTTTGATCGATCAGTACAAGCCAGATGTTCTGGCCATCGAAGCACCGTTTTATGGTAAAAACATTCAGGTATTATTGAAACTAGGCCGTGCGCAGGGCATTGCCATTGCAGCCGCGCTATCCAGAAATATCTCGGTAACGGAATATTCCCCGCGTAAGATCAAACAATCCATTACCGGCAGCGGAAATGCCACTAAAGAGCAAGTGGCAGCCATGTTGCAACGCTTGTTAAATTTCAAAGAAACGCCAGAGTTTTTAGATGCTACTGATGGTTTAGCTGTTGCAGTTTGTCATTCGTTCCAAAAAATCACTACAGGGGGGAAATCTAAAACCTATTCGGGTTGGGAATCTTTTGTAAGTGATAATAAAACCAAGGTTAAAGGTTTGGCGGTTAAAGTAAAGAAATAATTATCGGTTGGTGAATCACCAACCGAAGGAGAGCGAATGATAGGTCACGAGGTATCGTCATTCCCAACTTGATTGGGAACCACGGAGTGCTCATGAATGCCTCTGAAAAAAAGAAAACTTATGAATAATCCTAATGCCATAAGCTTTAAGATTCCCCCCTGCGCGGGAAAGACGACCACTCTGTTGATTCCGTCATTGGTAGCGTAGTTGAAGGAATAAATTCTTACTGCCGGGCCTGATCAATCATATTTTTAGTTGCTTCATCCATTGCTAATTTATTCTTACGAATAAAATATTTTATAGTGAAGAATACGGCAATACCTATCAATATTAACATCCATAAATTAGAAATTGCGATGATGATTTCTTTAAAAATTGTCCAACCATTTACAATGCCCAACCAAAGTCTGTTGATAAATGCCGGGCGGTAATCGTACAGATTGTCATTGGCAACAATCATCGTTTTAACGGTATTATCCTGATAAAAATTAAGAGTAATGGTACTGAATTTTACACGGCTATCGATTTGCATATTCTCAATTCTCTTGTCTACATAATCGTCTTTAATGTAAAGAGAAGATTCTACATTGGCGCTTTTCTTCGAGGCTACTTTATTGATTTTTTCAATCGCATCGACCCGATTCTGTGCTTTTAGCTTATTGGATAAATAGGCGATGCTTTGATCGTCCATTTTCATCGATTGGTTATCTACAAAAATCGCCATTTTTGCAATGGTATTCGTAAATTCGTCTAGCTTCTCAGATGGAACCTTGGCCACCAAATAACCTTGTGTACGATAGGAGGTAATTTCTTTTAACGAATCAGTAGATTGTTTAACCTTATCGGTTTCCTGGATGGAACTTTCAATAGAAAACTCAGCCACAGTACCTCCTTCGGCTTTAATGGCTTTACTGAGCTGTTCTTTGGTGTTTTGAACATCTTTCACACGAAACCGCATATCAGCAGTTTTAATAATTTTTTCGGCGGGCAACTCTACTGTAACAGTAGTATCAGCCATACTTTCTTTGTCAGTACTGGCGTAATCTTTCTTTTCAGCGTTACAGCCAAATAGGGCCAAAACTATGGCTATAGCAATAATATTCCTTTTCATGATTGTGTGCTTTTAAATAAATAATCATTTTAAATATTTGCTTCAAATGGCCATAAGAAGTTCAGCGTTTTGGTTAGCTTTTAACGCTGTGTTTCCCTTAATACCAGAATTATATTTAGGTAACCCAATACTGAGTTTAGCCTAGTAAGAAGGGGGTTTGGAAGGGTTTTTCGGATATTATAAACCTCGCAGGTTTTGAAAACCTGTGAGGTTTGCCTAGCGTCTTTAATGTGTGTCTTTTTTGAAAAGCAGGTTACTGTGTATATCGGTTCCGAAAGCCCTGCCATCCGCTTTACCTCTCTGCGTTCGGTGCCCGCTCCTGTCAGGTTTAAATTACTTAGGCAGACCTTTCTATCCTAAACCCGACAGTCGTGATAGCCCCTGATTCTTCATCAGGGCTAAAGCAAATGGTGGGACTGCTGTAACCTAAATGCTTCTGAATTGCTTTTCAAAAAAGAAAGTAATATTATTTCTAAAGGCCTCAATGAGGGCTGCAGGACTTAAAATCTGATGGATTTGTGCCTATAAACAAAAAAGCCGATCATGAATGAACATGACCGGCTTTATATTTTGATAGTAAAACGCTTAAGCGTCTAATATTTTAAATACACCTTTAATGGCAATAATTGCACCGATGAACAAAACAATCCAGGATGCTAAAGATACTTGCCACGAATCATAAGCGAAACGTGCGTAAGTACCCACCATGCAAACCAGTACACCAAAAATCATTAATTTATAAATTCCTGGCTGGTTAGCCGTTTTCATACTTTCTGTATTGTGCTTTAATTCGTTGTTCTCCATAATGTTTATTTTTATGATGCTGCAAAAGTAATACTTATTGCTGAATAATTATAAAACTTAATAACTTTTTAATCGTTCTAATCTTTGTTTCGCTTTATCCTTATCACTAAGTTTTTCTCCCTGATACAAAGGCTTTTCCCAATCGCCGTACATGGGGTTTGGCAACACGATATACTTTGTGCCAAATAGGTGCTGATTTGTGTTTACCTGTTCAACCGTATTTTTATTTTCACGATAAAAAATATTGCTGAAATCGCTTAAATTATCGCCACATAACAGAAGAATATTATGCGTTTCAATAATTTTTTGGCGGCGCGGTTCTTTATTTGATGTTCCTTTCGAAACCACTAAATGCACATCATCTGCATATGGAAAGCCAAAGCTTTGAAGATTTTTCAATGTTGCGGTATAATCCTTTTCATCGCGGTTGCTCACATAAAATGTTTCGATATGCTTTGATGCAGCAAATTTCAGAAAAGCCAAAGCACCCGGAACAGTATCAGCCCGGGCCAGATTCGTCCATTCGGTCCAATCTGCAGGCACGTAACTCAGTCCTTTCTTAATTTCATGTCCCTGAAAAGCCGAGTTGTCCAAAACCGTCTCGTCTATATCAACAATCACACAATTTGGCTTTTTACTCGTATCGGCCCATAAAGCTTCCTTTAATGATAAACGGGCAAAGTTATAAGCTTGAAAGCATAAAGCCCTGTACTCGCCCGAAGTTTGCTGCCAAAGTACCGCATTGGTATAATCTCTCGCTGGATTTTGAGCCGTTGCGAAAAACGAAACGAGTGATAAGATGATGAAGATGTATTTTTTCATATGTAAAATAAAGGACAAAGATAAAGCGTAGTTTAATAACTCCGGATTACAATCCATAAAAATTATAATAATTCTGGATTTACACTAGCATAGATCACAAAAAAAGCCCATTTCAATTAAGAAATGGGCTTGATATTTTTTCGGATTCAGGACTAAAAACGCCTAACTCCAAACTAAATCTTATCCGTTCAATGCTGCTGCACCACTCACAATCTCAGTTAACTCAGTTGTAATTGCTGCCTGACGGGCCTGGTTGTATGAAAGTTTTAAGGCTTTCAATAATTCCCCAGCATTTTCAGTTGCTTTATCCATTGATGTCATACGTGCGCCGTGCTCAGAAGCGTGAGAATCTAAAACGGCTTTGTATAACTGAATTTTAACTGATTTAGGGATCAACTGTCCTACAATCTCTTCTTGCGAAGGCTCTAGAATGTAATCAACATTGGTCGTTTTACTTTCAACCTTTGTTTCTTCTGCTTTTGGTAAAGGCAACAATTGCTCAGTTGTAATAAACTGAACCGCTGCATTTTTAAAACGATTGTAAACAACCTCCACTTTATCGAACTCACCTTTAATAAAACCGGCCATAATCGCATCGGTAATTTTGGTTACGTTTTCGAAAGTTAAAGCAGCGTATACTTCATTATTATTACCAATTACGTTATAATTACGTTTTTCGTAAAAATCCTGAGTTTTCTTACCGATAGAAATAATGCTTACATTACCGTTTTTCAACTGTTCGCTATATTTCTCGGCAATTAAATTGTTGGCCGCTTTAATCACGTTCATGTTAAAAGCACCGGCCAAACCACGGTTTGATGATACTGTTACAATTAAAACCTTATTAGGTTCACGCTCTTGTATAAAAGGCGATGAAGACCCTTCTAAACTCGCTGATAGATTACCTAAAATCTCTTTCAGTTTAGTTGCATAAGGACGTAAAGCGATAATTGCATTGGTAGCACGTTTCAACTTAGCTGCCGAAACCATTTTCATAGCCTTGGTAATCTGCTGCGTTGATTGTACCGATGCAATCCGGTTTCTTACTTCTTTTAAATTAGCCATTTTTTAAGTATCGAGTATTAAGTATCAAGTATCAAGATAGGTGAACAAACCCTATCTTGATACTTGATACCCGCTACTTGTATCTAATTAGTATTTACTTGAAATCTCTTTTGCTACTGTATCTAAAACACCTGTAATGGTATCATCAAATTTACCAGCTTTTAATGCCGCTAAAGTTTCAGGATGACGTAATTCCAATTGCGTTAAATATTCAGTTTCGAATTCTTTTACTTTATCAACCGGTACGCTACGCATTAAGTTTTTAGTACCTGCATAAACAATAGCTACCTGTTTTTCAACTGTAAAAGGTGTAAACTGAGCTTGTTTTAACATTTGTACGTTACGTGCACCTTTATCTAAAACCGATTTCGTCGCAGCATCTAAATCAGAACCGAATTTAGAGAAAGCCTCTAACTCGCGGTATTGAGCCTGATCTAATTTTAAAGTACCTGCTACTTTTTTCATCGATTTGATCTGCGCATTACCACCTACACGTGATACCGAGATACCTACGTTAATTGCCGGACGGATACCTGAGTTGAATAAGTTCGACTCTAAGAAAATCTGACCATCAGTAATCGAAATTACGTTGGTTGGGATATATGCTGATACGTCACCTGCCTGAGTTTCGATAATCGGCAAAGCTGTTAATGAACCACCACCTTTAACGATATGTTTAATCGATTCAGGTAAATCGTTCATCGCTTTTGCGATATCATCGTTAGAGTTGATTTTCGCAGCTCTTTCTAACAAACGACTGTGTAAGTAGAAAACGTCACCTGGATAAGCTTCACGGCCCGGTGGGCGACGAAGTAATAGAGATACCTCACGGTAAGCTACAGCCTGTTTAGATAAATCATCATAAACAATTAAAGCTGGTCTTCCTGTATCGCGGAAAAACTCACCAATTGCAGCACCTGCAAACGGCGCATAGAACTGCATTGGAGCAGGATCTGCAGCCGAAGCAGCAACAACAACTGTATATGGTAAAGCACCGTTCTCTTCCAATGTACGTACAATGTTAGCTACAGTAGAGTTTTTCTGACCGATAGCAACATAAATACAGAACACAGGCTGGCCCGCTTCATAAAATTCTTTTTGGTTGATAATAGTATCGATACAAACGGCAGTTTTACCAATCTGACGGTCACCAATAACCAACTCACGTTGACCGCGACCGATTGGAATCATTGCATCAATTGCTTTAATACCAGTTTGTAAAGGCTCATTTACCGGTTGACGATAAATTACACCTGGTGCTTTACGCTCTAAAGGCATTTCGTAAGTTTCACCTAAGATTGGACCTTTACCATCTAAAGGCTCACCTAAAGTGTTCACTACGCGGCCAAGCATACCTTCACCAACTTTAATAGAGGCAATTTTTTTGGTACGTTTAATCGTATCACCTTCTTTGATCTCGTCTGAAGCACCTAAAAGTACCACACCAACGTTATCTTCTTCAAGGTTTAATACAATACCTTGTAGGCCGTTTGCAAATTCAACTAATTCTCCCGATTGAACTTTAGTTAAACCGTAAACACGGGCAATACCGTCGCCCACTTGCAACACGGTACCAACTTCTTCCAGTTCGGTTTCTGATTTGAAGCCCGCCAATTGCTGTCTGATAATTGCCGATACTTCGTCTGGTCTTACCTCTACCATAATTTTACTTTATATCTTTTTGTAAATGTTTAGTGCTTAGCGCATGGCGCTTGGCATTTATTCGCCATCCGCTTATCGCAATACTTTTTTTGTTTGGCTTTTGGTGCATGGCGTTTTCCGCTATACACTCATCGCCTCGCGCTTACTGCGCAAATTCTTTTCTTAGTTTACTTAAACCGCTGGCAATACTTGCATCAAATTGCTTATCACCAACTTTTAATATAAAACCACCAATTAATTTTTCGTTAATTTTTTCGTTAACAATAACCTGGTTGGCGTTTAATTCTCTTTTTACAATCGCAATAATCTGCTCTTTAGCTGCAGGGCTTAAAGCACTTGCAGTAGTTACATCAGCAGTAACAATACCCTTAATTAAGTTATATTGTTGAACGAACTGTTTAGCAGTGGCAAATAAAATCGCCGAACGGCCTTTGTTTACCACAATTTTGAAAAACGAGATGGTTAGCTTACTTACTTTATCAGCAAAAATACCGTTCAAAATACCCGTCTTTTTATCTAAAGGTACAATCGGGTTTTTTAATATTGCTTCTAGTTCAGGGGTTTCATCTACCACTTTCTCAAACAAAACCATATCATTATAAGTAACCTCTAGCGCATTGTTTTCAACGGCTAGGTCTATTAATGATTTGGCGTATCTGCTTGCAACTTTAATTTCTGACATATCTTTTGGGTTGGCGTTTAGCGGTTAGCGTTTAGCACGCCCATCGCTTTACGCAATACGCTTAGTTTAATTCAACGTCTTTTAACAAGTTAGCTACTAAAGTTTCTTGTTTTGCTTTATCATCCAGTTGCGTACGTAAAACACGTTCTGCAATTTCTAACGACAATGAAGAAACCTGGTCCTTAACTTCAGCTAAAGCTGCTTTCTTTTGGTTCTCGATTTCGATTTTAGCTTTCTCGATCAGTTTAGCACCTTCAACCTGGGCTTGTTTTTTAGCTTCGTTTAAAATACCATCCTTTAAAGTTTTAGCTTCCTTTAAAATCTCATCACGTTCTGCACGAGCCTGTTGCATCAAATCTTGATTTTGGCTGGTTAAACGAGCCATTTCTTGTTTGGCTAATTCAGCTTTGTTAAGTGCCTCATCAATGCTTTGCTCACGTTCGTGAATAGCACCTAAAATAGGTTTCCATGCAAATTTTCTAAGTAATATCAATAAGCAGATGAACGATATTCCAGTCCAAAAAATTAATCCTATGCTTGGGGTTACTAAATCCATTTTATCTAATTTTTTTAATCTTAATCTCTTTAATAAGATTGGGTAAATAACCAATCGTTAAATACCCAACCTAATTTTTTCAGGTGAATTACTGAGGGTTGTTTCCTAATAATGCAACTACCACACCGAATAAAGCAGCACCCTCAATAAGGGCAGCAGCGATAATCATTGCAGTCTGAATTTTTGATGCAGCTTCTGGTTGACGAGCAATACCTTCCATTGCTTTACCACCTACTTGACCGATACCGATACCTGCACCGATTACTGCTAAACCGGCACCAATTGCCGCGATTGAACCTACCATAACTAATTTATTTATATTAATTTGTAAAAAATAGTTTTCTATTAATGATGTTCTTCTACTGCCATACCAATAAACAAGGCAGTTAATAATGTAAAAATAAAGGCTTGTAAAAATGCCACCAGCAATTCTAACACATCCATAAACAATACGAATGCAACCGAAACTGGGGCAATAGCCAATGTTTCGAAAATAAAAATTAAGGATATTAAACTTAATACGATAATGTGACCAGCTGTAATGTTTGCGAACAAACGAATCATCAATGCAAAAGGCTTCGAAATGATACCAATCAATTCAACAGGAATCATAATTGGATATAACCACCAAGGCACATCAGGCCTAAAAATATGTTTCCAGTAATATTTGTTACCATTAATATTAACGATAATCATAGTACCCAATGCCATTACAAAAGTTAAAGCAATATTACCTGTAACGTTTGCACCAAAAATTGGAACCAAACCTAAAAGGTTATTAAACCAGATAAAAAAGAATACAGTTAGTAGATAAGGCATAAATTTGGCGTATTTATGGCCAATATTTGGTTTGGCAATATCATCTCTCACAAAAACAATAATTGGCTCTATAAAAGATTGCAAACCCTTTGGTGCTTTACCCACACGTTTTTTATATGCACCAGCTACTGAGATAAAAACAATAAGAATAATCAAAATAGCCAAAAACATTGCGGCAACGTTTTTAGTAATCGAGAAATCTAAAACAGACTTACTTGCTTCTTCATCTATTTTTCCATCAGCACCAACTACCTTTATATGATCTTCTTCTAAGCGATAGTTATTGTATTTACCATTATAATCATGCTCTCCATGATGGAAGTTACCAGAAGAGAAAACCTCTAAACCGTTAGCAGTATATAAAATTACTGGAAGAGGCAATGAAGTATGCCCCCAAAGATGCCACATATGCGAATCGGCAATGTGTTCCATAATTACCTTAGTTGGCTCGAATTTTTCTTCACCATGTTTTGCAGCGCCATGCTCACCAGAAACTGCTTCGGCAGATCCGGCTACAACACTATCAACAGGAACAACAGCGCTATCAACCTGGGCGAAAGTATCAATTTTGATAGATAAAAACGCGATTAAAAGCGTAAAAACAACAATTAGTCTTTTAACTTTCGACACAAAAACTTGGTTACAATCCATTTATTGGCAGTTTTTTACTTTAAATTTTGGTGGCGCAAGTTACGTAACAAACAGTAAATTTCAAAGGCCGTAAACAATAAATATAAAGAAAAAAAATTAAGCAGAAATATTAGCCTAATCCCCTTCGCTTTTATACTGTAAATCAACACAAAAGCCATACAAAAAATCATCTTCACTGCAATTGATCCCATAATTGCCATAATGCCTACTTCAGGATCACGTTTTATACCGATATCAACAAGCATATAGGCCACATAAGTTATGCCGGCCAAAAAGCCAAACATCACCCAAAAGTTATTTACAAACAATTGTTGATCAGGAAATACGACAGGTAAAACGGCAATTACACCTATTAAAAGGCCCACAAAAATGAAATAGATACTGGTAAATTTGGCTAGCGTCAATGTATAATTTCTTAGCAGATAAAAACTTTTGCAAAGATAAGGTTTTTAGTATCAAGTAAGTAGTGAGAAAAGAATTATTGTTGGATTGGTGAAGTGTTTAAACTGGTTAATCGGTTAATTGAAGCAAATTGTTCCATTGCTGGATTGTTAAATTGCTTCATTGTTGGGCTCATCTCGTTCAACAATCTAACAATACAGCCATTTAGCAATTATTTAGTTGCCTGCCTAATGGCCTGATATAATGCAATGCCCACCCCTGCCAAAGCAAAAGCAGCAGTAATTAAGTTGGTTTTGCTGTTTCTGTGCTCATCAATCTTATAGCCAATAAAAGTGAGCAGGCCAATGGTAGCAATCATCTGGAAGCCAATAGCGGAATATTTGGCGGCCGCATTTACCTTTTTCTTTGCATCTTCTTCTTTCGGATTTTCCATTTTTTAATGCAATAATTAAATTAACTTTGAATAATTAAAATTTGTTGCCAAATAAAATATTTTTCTACATATATTGTTTATTGTATATCCACCTAAGAGATTTATCATACTTGAAAAATTACGCTAACAAAAACTTAAATCCCTTCTTCATCCTTATAAGTGTCCTCCTTATTTATGGCTGTGTCGCAAATAAAGATACGGCAGTAGATCGCAGGTTTCAAAACTTAACGGCAAGGTATAACTATATCTACAACTCCAATGTTTTACTAACTGAGTACAATGAGAGCCTGTTACAAAGTTATGCCGATAATTATGAAAAAACACTGCCTGTTTACCTCGATCCTGAGCCACAGGTAAATCTGGTGCTTACACCAGGGGTTGCCAATAAACAGCTCGATGACGTTATTGCCAAAGGACAAACTATTATAAACGATAAAAGTTTTAGTAATTATATTGATGATGCCTATATGCTTTTGGGTAAAGCAAATTATTTAAAAGGCAATTATTTTATCGCATCAGAATATTTCGATTATACGGCAAAAACCTATAACAGCGATTTAAAAACATTCATTATGGCCATGAACTGGAAAGCCCGTAGCCAAATGCAACTGAACAATATGGTGCTTGCCGATAAAATTATTGATACCATGTTGCGTGCTTCTGATGAGTTAAAAAAAGATCTGGCCGAACCTTTAGCCACTGCCGCTCAGATGCGTATTTATCAAAAACGCAATAAAGAAGCTATTCTTTTTTTAGAATCGGCAATTGCGCTTCCTGCCGAAAAACAGCTGCGTATCCGTTGGCGCTTTATCCTTGCTCAATTGCAGGAGAAAGAGAAAAATCTTCAGGACGCTTATGCTAATTTCACCAAGGTTGAAAAAAGCAACGCCCCGTTTGAGATGTATTTCCACGCCAATTTAAACCGGATTAAATTAAAAGCATTATTAAGCGGCGTTAAGCTAAACAAAGAAGAACAGCTTTTAGCATTACTTAAAGACGATAAAAACTTCGACTATACCGATCAGATTTATTATCAGGTTGGAGAGCTCTTTTCTGCAGAAGGAAACTTTGTAAAAGCTGAAGAAAATTACCACAAATCAGTTGCAAAAAGCACCAGGAACCAAACTCAAAAGGCCTTATCTTATTTAAGAATTGCCGATTTAAACTTTAAAGCGTTTAACAACTACATTAAAGCAAAACTGTATTACGATAGTACGGTGATGATTTTACCTAAAAACTTTCCTGACTACGACAACATTGTTAAAAAAGCCGATAACCTAAAATATTTAACTGATAGGTATACCATTATTGCTAAAGAAGACACTGCTCAGGCTATTGCCAAACTTCCAGCAGGCGAGCGCGAGGCTAAGGTTAAAGCCTATTTAACACCTAAAGTTGAAGTGAGCAATACTGGAGGAGTAATCAGCAATCAATATTTAAATGATCCTGACTTCCCAAATCGATCGTTAAATGCTTCGAATAATACTACGGGGAACACCTTTTACTTTAATAACAATGCTGCAATAAGCAATGGTTTCGGCGATTTCAAAAAACGCTGGGGCAACAGACAGCTGGAAGATAACTGGCGACAAAGCATCCGTTCATCGGCACAGGAAACCAATCAGGTTTTAGCAGGTGGAAATGTAGCTACCGGAATAACGCCTGCAAATGGCGAAACGAATCAAACGGCTGTAGACCAAACCACATTAGAAAAACAGTTTTTGGATGGCTTGCCAACCACTCCCGCATTATTGGCTACCTCCGATCAAAAAATCATTGATGCTTATTTCGAAATCGCCAGCTTCTATCAACAAGAGCTAAACGACAAAGCAGAAGCAAATAAGATTTACCTGGAACTGATTAAAAGATATCCCGATAATAACCACTTAGTTGCCATTTACTACAGTTTACATCTAAATTACAAGGGTATTGATGAAGTAAAATCAGATCAGTACAAACAATTGGTACTCTCTAAATTCCCTGAATCTAATTTTGCAAAGAATATCCTAGATCCATCGTACTCGGCCAAACAAACGGAGATGGAAAACATTGCCATTAATAACTACAATGTGGCCTTTGATGCTTACGCGAAAAAAGATTATCCAGGGGTAGTAAAACAGGCGGATGATAACATTACGGCTTTCCCCAACAATGATTTAGCACCACAGTATGCCTATTTAAAAGCAATTGCTGTCGGCCGCACCGCTAAGGTTGATGCGCTGCTTACTGAATTTAATTTGATTACCACGCTTTATCCAAACGATAAAATTATTACCCCATTGGTCCGCGATCATTTAAAATACATTGAGGCAAATTTGGAAGAATTTAAGCAACGGCCGCTTGCCCTTATCGATTTTGATCCAAATGCGCCACGTTTTGTGAGCCAGGCTACACCAATTGCCGTTCCAACAAAACCCTTAGTAACTGATAATGCCACTGTAAAAACAGCAGAGCCTGTAATTGTATCTAAACCTGCTGAGGTTAAACCAGCAGATCCGACAAAACCGGCCAGCATTTTTAGTGCAGCTAAATCAGAAGAGTATTATTATGTGATCGACGTTGCCGACGCAACTTTAACCTTAAGTTCATCGCGTTTCGGCATAGGCCAGTTTAACCGTGGCAATTACCCCGATAATGATTTGGAACATAAATTGGTAGAGTTAGATAATGATCAGCTGATTTACATTACGAGTTTTATCGATCTTGAAGATGCCAAAATTTACGAATCAAGCATTACAGGCCAGTTAAAGAATATTATGAAAGTTCCAGCCAACCTATATAAGGGCTTTATCATCAGCAAAGAAAACTTCGAAAAGCTAACAGACCGGTCGCGCATTAACGAGTATCTGGAGTTTTTAAAAGACAATTATAAATAAGTGTAGAAATATTTTAAGCTTGAGGCTAAAAATCGATTCTATAAAAAATTAATAAATTTGCATCCAAAATCTTCTATTCTGGAGATGATTGGAAAATAACAACACAAAATGAATAAGTCCCTTTCTGCACAAGAAACAAAAAGATATAGTTTAGTCATCTGGAAAATACTGATCGGGGGAATAGCCCTGTTTGCCATTTTTATTTCGATGATCGGGTTGGGCCTTTTTGGTGCGCTGCCCTCTTTCAGAGATATTGAACACCCAAAAAGCAACCAAGCCTCAGAAATTATTGCGGAGGATGGCAGGCCATTAGGCACCTATTTTGTTCAAAACAGGTCGAATGTTACTTATAAAGATATTTCGGAAAACGTAATTAATGGGCTAATTGCCACAGAAGATACCCGTTTTAAAGAACACTCGGGCATCGATTTCAAACGTACCTTCACCATTATCGGTTATAATTTAATCGGTAAAAAACAAGGTGCAAGTACCATTACACAGCAATTGGCAAAAAATCTTTTCCCTAGAGAATCGAACCTGAATTTTTTCTCGCTGGTGTTAACCAAGTTTAAAGAGTGGATTGTTGCCGTTAAATTGGAACGCAATTATACCAAGGAAGAAATTATTACCATGTATTTAAACACAGTTGATTTTGGTAACCAGGCTTATGGCATAAAATCGGCAGCCAGGGTTTATTTTAACACTACCCCTGATAAACTTACTTTAACAGAGGCTGCAACGCTTGTAGGGATGCAAAAAGGGATAACCATGTACTCGCCAACCCGCCATCCTGAACGCTCAAGAGACCGCAGAAATACCGTAATGGCCATGATGGTTAAATCGGAGCTCTTAACCCAGCAAGAATTTGACGAACAAAAAGAAAAACCCTTAAACCTGCATTTTAATGCGGCAACCGTTAACGATGGTATTGCACCATATTTCCGTTCGGTACTTAAGAATGATATTAAAAACATTTTTCAGGAACAGTCGATTACCAAACCCGATGGCACACCTTACGATTTGGACCGCGATGGTTTGAAAATTTATACCACATTGAATTATGACATGCAGGTATACGCCGAAGAGGCGCAAAAAGAATACATGAAGATCTTACAGGCGCAGTTTATCTCTAGCTGGAAAGGCAGAAACCCTTTTAAAGATAAAGCTTTACAGATTGAACAGGGAATTAAAAGGTCAGACCGTTATAAATCCTTAAAACTGGAAGGTAAATCAGACGATGAAATTAAAGATGATTTTAATACCAAAACAGAAATGAGCATTTTTACCTGGAAGGGTAATATTGATACGGTAATGAAACCGATTGACTCTGTTCGTTATTACAAAATGTTGTTGCGTAATGCTATGATGACGATGGACCCGACCAATGGTCATGTAAAAGCATGGGTTGGGGGGATTAATTACGAACATTTTAAATACGATCAGGTTAAAATGGGGACCAGACAAGTGGGTTCGACCGCAAAACCTTTTACTTATGCTGTAGCGATTGAAAACGGCTATTCTCCTTGTTACACTGTGCCAAATGTACCAGTAACGATAGATGGCTATGGAGAACCATGGACGCCAAGAAACTCAGGCAAACCTTTACCTGGTAATATCACTTTGCAGAAGGCACTGGCCTACTCACAAAACTTTGTTACCGCCTATTTAATGAAACAGGTTGGTCCGGTTGCAGTATCTACATTAGCTACTAAAATGGGTATTCCTAATGTTCCCGCATTTCCATCTATTTGTTTGGGGACATTCGATTCATCAATTTTTAATATGGTTGGGGCTTATGGCGCTTTTGCAAACAAAGGAACCTATACCAAGCCGATTTATCTATTAAGGATAGAAGATAAAAATGGGGTGGTATTATTTTCTCAAAAGGAAATACCAAAACCGATCATGAGTGAAGAGGTTGCTTATGTAATGACCAGAATGTTAAAAGGTGTAGTAACTAACGGAACTGGATCGAGGCTGAATTATAAATACAAAGTAAACGCACCTATTGGAGCTAAAACGGGTACTACCCAAAATAACTCAGATGGTTGGTTTATGGCCATTACTCCGCAATTGGTAACAGGTATATGGACTGGCTGCGAAGATAGGGCATTCCACTTTATCAGTACCAACCAGGGAGAAGGTGCCAATACCGCGCTGCCTATTTTTGCTGGTTTTATCAAAAGGGTATATGCCAATCCGGCCTTAAAAATTAGTCATGCTGATTTTGAGGCACCAAAATCTGGGGTTTCCATTACTTTTGATTGTAACCAATATCAACAACAGGAAGAAGGCGCAACCGAATTGGATGAGAAGTTGGGATTCTAATGCTTTAGGGCTTGCGTGAAGGATAGCAGTGGAAATCCTTTTGTTGTCGCCCTGAGCGCAGCCGAAAGGCAACAAAAGATTGTAACGAATAGCCTGACCCTTTTCCCGACCTTTCGGGATTGGGGCACGCCCAAATTATAAATTACACTAAACCGACGTCTACTTAATTAAAATTATCCCTCTCGAATCCTATTTTTGTAAATAATGAGCAGTTTCGACCATAAAACAGCATTAACCGCAATTCCGCATAAACCCGGTGTTTACCAATATTGGGATGCTGATGGAAAGCTCATGTATATTGGAAAGGCGAAAGACCTGCGCAACCGTGTGGGTTCTTATTTTAATAGCGACAGGAATCAGTTTAATGGCAAAACAAGGGTATTGGTATCCAAAATCCGTAAAATTACATTCACTATTGTTGATACCGAGATTGATGCCTGGTTACTCGAAAATAGCTTAATTAAAAAACATCAGCCAAAATTTAACATCAACCTAAAGGACGACAAAACCTATCCATGGATAATTGTTAAAAACGAAAATTATCCCCGTATTTACTGGACAAGGAAAGTGATAAAAGATGGTTCTACCTATTTTGGCCCTTATGGTTCGATAGGCATGATGCATACTATTTTGGATCTGATCAAAGAAACGTATCCCCTACGTACCTGCAGCTTACCTTTAACAGAAAAAAATATAGCTGAAGGGAAATTTAAAGTTTGCCTGGAATATCAAATCGGCAACTGTAAAGGTCCTTGTCAGAATTACCAGACCGAAACGGACTACGATAAAAATATAGGTGAGATCAAAGAGATCCTGAATGGCAAAATCGGGAATGTAATCCGGGATGTTAAAGGGATCATTAAATCGGCATCAGAAAACCTGAACTTCGAACTGGCGCATCAATATGCAAGGAGATTGGAAGTACTGGAGAAATACCAGAGTAAATCTACGGTGGTAAATAGCGCCATTACCAATGTTGATGTGGTGAGTATTGCATCGGATGAACGTTATGCTTTTGTAAATTACCTGAAAGTGATGAACGGAACGATTATTCAGACGCAGACCATCGAAGTTAAAAAGCAATTGGATGAGAGTGATGATGAGATTTTAACATTGGCGATGTTAGAATTCAGAACGAAGTTCAGCAGTACCTCAAAAGAGATTATTGTTCCATTTGAGCCGTCGCTAGAAGATGAAAGTTTAAAATTTACAGTACCTAAACTCGGCGAAAAGAAAAAACTCCTGGAGCTTTCGCAGAAGAATGTCTTATTCTTTAAAAAAGAGAAACTTAATCAATACGAAAAATTAAATCCCGATTTACGTACCGATCGTATTTTAACGACCATGCAGAAAGATCTGCGTTTAACCCAGCTTCCCAAGCACATAGAATGTTTTGATAACTCCAACTTTCAGGGGAAATACCCGGTTTCGGCGATAGTTGTTTTTAAAGATGCAAAACCATCGAAAAAAGACTACCGCCATTTTAATGTGAAAACGGTAGAGGGTCCTAACGATTTCGCGACTATGGAAGAAGCCGTTTTCCGTCGTTACAGGAGAATGTTGGATGAAAACCAGACTTTGCCTCAGCTCATCATCATTGATGGTGGTAAAGGGCAGCTTTCGTCGGCTGTAAAGAGTTTAAAGTTATTGGGCATAGAAAATAAAGTTACCGTAATCGGTATTGCCAAACGTTTGGAAGAACTGTTCTATCCTGGAGATTCCTATCCATTGTATCTGGATAAAAAATCGGAAACCTTAAAAGTGATCCAACAGCTACGTGATGAGGCCCACCGCTTTGGGATTACCTTCCACCGCAAGAAACGCGATCAAGGGACACTTAAAACAGAACTGGAGCAGATTGAAGGTATCGGCAAAACTACCGCAGATAAATTGCTAACCCATTTTAAATCGGTTAAAAAAATTAAGGAGGCTACTGAAAAAGAACTGGCAGAAGTGCTGAATAAAAAACAGATGATTACCCTTCAGGCCTATTTCAAACAGGAATAGCCATTTCAACCCAGATTCTCTTTGAAGAGGAATTAGGATTTCTCCTCCGAAGGAGTTCCTTTGGAACACTACGATCGAAATGACGATATAATTGTGTAGTCAGATGTTACCATCTGACTATAAATAATCTAAGCTCATCTGGTGTAAGATGTTACCATCTTACACCACAAAAATCACGAACAAGCCAAAGATTTCTCCATTCCGCTGCGCTCCAGTCGAAATGACGACCAATTTATAGAACCTACCATAGCTAATAAGATGCCTCACTCCACCTTTCTTACCAGCGCGTCTGTTTGCAATGATAATATGACGTTAACAAAAAAGGCTCCGATTTATCATCGAAGCCTTTTAATAAGGTTAGTATTCCCAAAGACCTTGTTCGTAATCAAGAACAGATTTTTTAATCCTTTCTGATTCGTACAACCTTTCTCTAGGATCGGTAATAATATCCCTGATCTTATTGTCGCCAGGATTTGATTCTTTTACAATATAGCTGCTGAATAAGCGGCGGATAAAGAAATCATCGAAGCTCAATGCCGAAGCATCGTTATTGGTATTGATTAAACGTTTCTTCGTTAAAATCTCTCTAGCTTCTGGATAGTAAACCCAAAATACCGGTTGCCATTGTTTAGAAACCTCATTGTATTTTAATGGTGCAATACCTACAATACGCGGTTCGAAAACAGAACGCTTGGTATCGAAAATCCAGTCTTCTTTAATTCTGAATTTCAAGAATAACTCTGGATTAAAATCATTAACTACAGTTGTAACCGTTCCGGTTTTGTTGTTCGAAACCTCTGCTGTTCCTAAAGCCGATTTGGAAGCAGAATCTGCCGACATTGGATTAAGAAAAGCATCATCTTCGTTCAACGCACTATCAATTGGCGAATACGCTGTTAGTTCGTCTTTCTTAATTGCGGCAATCAATACATCAATTAATCGAGATTTAGGCGATTTTAAGGCTGAATTAACTGTATCACGTAAGTCAATTTCTCTCCAGATCCGTTTTGCATAAAAAACATCCTCTTCTCTCACATCAGCCAAAGGAACCATTTCAGTACTGTCAATGTCCTTACGGGCATAAAAACCATCTTTAGGTGGTACCTTAAGTTTCTTTTTAGCTGTTTTAACAGGAGCTTTCACTGTATCTGCCACAGGGGGTGCGGCTACTACTGGTGCAGCTTTCTTTGGCGCTAACTTGGTCGGCTTTTTTTGTGCAAAAGCAAACGAGGTTAACAAAACTAGAATAGCAATACTTAAAATCCTTTTCATCTTCTTCTTATTTTACACTAAACGCTAATGAAGGCAAAATTCTTTGACGACCATCAGGCCCTACCGAAACAATATCTTCAAAAAACACCCTTGTACCAGGCGTAATTGAGTTTATTGCACCCTTAACTGCACCCGCGAAACTTCCTCCACTACCAGGAATGGTAACAGCATCAGAACGAGGTTTTATAATGGTTAACTTATAACGTTGTATTTTAAACTTAACATCGAAAGGAAAATCATCCAGATCTGCTTCAATTTCAGTTTCGCTTTTTAATTGTACCGAAGCTACATCTCCTCCAGCGCGGCCACCAACCTTAGCCACCGGAGCAGGGATAGCTTTAACCCTGAATTTTTGTGAGCCTAAGCTAACCGTTTTACCAGCGTTATTTGCAGATACATTAATGGATACTTCCTGGCCAACCATACTTCCTGGAACGTTAACATTATAATTTCCGTTAGCACCAGACATTGAACCTCCTGAAATGGAAGCACGAACACTCTCTAATGGAAAACCTGCCGCCGATACCGTAAATGGATTAGCAATACCTGCATAAATTACATTCAGTTTCGTTGAAGAAACAGATGCTGAAGGTTTCGCTACCTGATAAGTTTGTGGTTGAGTTTTATATTCTTTTACCTGACCATCGGTTTGGCGAACACGAACGGTACCTACCCAGGTAAACTGGCCAACACTACTTGTACCACCGCTATAAGTTCCTTTACCATCTTTAACGGATAATTTACTTCCATTAACGGTAATATCAGGAGTTGATCTCGAATCGCTGGCTGTTAAAAATACCTCAGCAGTATACGGCTGACCTTGGATTACGTAAGAAGTAGGTGCTACTGCAACTGCTGCAAACTGATCCAGATTAACCTGTGCTTTATCCATATTTCCGAACAACTTCTTAACTATCTCTGCTTCAGCGTTTTTGGTATCTGTTTGTAGTTTGGTTAAAATTGTCATTGCAGCAGTTAATGGCGTTCCCTCACCAAAATATGTTTCCTGCCAGTTTCCTTTTCTTTTTCTTACAGGATCTTTAGCTTCGAGAGAGAATGAAACATTCGCTCTATCAGCCGGGTCTAACAAAGAGATTAATTTTTCGCGTGTGGCGTTAATTCTCTTTTTCAACTCATCTGCTTTCTTTTGATTAATCATGATATTCTGTGCAATATCCTGATTTGATCTATTTACCAAATCTTCAGTTTCCGGATCGATTCCATCACCTGCCTGGGTAAATTCTTTTTTAATGCTTTCAATATAATTATTCAAATCATCAGCCGCCTTCTGTGCCTGTTTTGCCTTATCGTAAATTGGCTGTGCACGGGCTGGCTCTTCTTTCAACTTCGAATTTTCGAAGGCAGAAAATAACTGATTAATACTTGTATTTACATTGTTTTTAGAAGTATCCAAACTATCGTTGATATTTTTGAATGCATCTAAAATGGTATCTGATACGTTTAAGGCGAGCATAGCCAACAATACCAAATACATGATATTGATCATCCGCTGCCTTGTTGTTTCTTTTCCGCCTGCCATGTTTGATGTAGCTTTCCTTTAAAAATTAAAAACTAAACAAATTATACACGTGGGCCGTTCATAGCCGATAACATATTGCCATAAATTGCATTAAGCGATGATAGGTTTTTAGCCAGCTTATTCACCTCTTCTTTAAACTGTTTCGAATCTTCCATCGATTCGTTAAAGTTCTGCATGGTTAATGATAAGTTTGAATAGAATTTATTCATCGATTTTAGATGCGCGCTCGAATCTTGTAATTCTAATTCATATACCGCATTTAAAGCTGATAAATTTTTAGCCAAATTGTTAACCTGATCGTGGTAAGCCTGAGAATCTACAGTGCTCTCACCCATTGCTTTCAAATTAGCTGTGGCTTTATCAAAAGATGCACTTAAATTATCGAAACCAGCTGAAGCTGTTTTAATTTTGCCCGTAAATTCGTTGGTTGCTGTAGATGCATCTGCAACATTTGAAATTGTTGCTACTTTATCACCAAAAGTACGCAAACCAGAGCCTAAGCTTTCAATCAATTCAGGGCCGATTTTAGCATCTGATAACATTTTATCCAAAGCTGCTGTATTCGATGCCGTTGCAGCAACGGGTCTTGCTGATGCAGTTGGTAATTCTCCTTTAAAATCTGGTTTTAATTCAGGATAAACTCTTTCCCAAGCTGGTTCTGGCTCTGGTGGGAAGAAACCTGTTAAAAAGAATAAAATCGCCTCTATTCCAAGACCAAGCCCGATCATATAGCTACCTACAATTCCACCAATGTGTAGAATTTTAAATAACGCTCCGATAATTACAATACTTGCTCCCCATGAAATCGCTACGTGTAACCAGCCTGGTTGTTTCTTTGCTGCCATAAAATTTTGATGTTTTTCTTTAGTTTTTAGTTTGTTTGGTTTAATGTCTTAAGTCGGTACCAGGATAAGATGAAACGCACCTGAAACCAATGTATGATCTTTGTGTATCCTGATATTCGTATGTTGCTACAGCGTTTTGTAGAAAATAGCCTGTATCTTTCCAAGAACCACCTTTAACTACTTTACGCTTTTTGTATTTGCTGTCGGTTGCACCAGCATCATAAGTAAAATTTGGGTTCAAATCGTGCAATAATGGGCTTGCGCCTTTATTGTAAGCAGTTAATGTCCATTCAGAAACATTACCCGCCATGTTGTACAAACCATAATCATTAGGGAAATACGATCTAACACCTACGGTATAAATACCCCCATCGCTCGAATAATCGCCACGCCCTGGTTTAAAGTTAGCCTGTAAACATCCTTTTGTATTTCTGATGTAAGGACCTCCCCAAGGATATTTTGTTTTGGTGTTGCCACCTCTTGCTGCGTATTCAAATTCAGTTTCGGCAGGTAATCTATAATCTGATCTGGATCCTGCGGGCAGTTTTCTTGCTGTAGCAACTCCATCGTACAATCTTGTTCTCCAATGAGAGAATGCTTTTGCCTGCTCCCAGCTTACACCAACTACCGGATAGTCATCGTAAGAAGGGTGGTTGTAGTAACCACGTACCATTGGGTCGTTTTGTGAATAAGAATAATCTGTTTTCCATACCATGGTATCAGGATAAATAGCAACGGTATAACGATCGATATAATCCTGGCGTTTGCTGTTTGGGTCTTTATGCCCCAGAGCAGCTTTCTCCATATTTAATTCGGCATAAGAATATTCGAATTTACGAACATCCAGTTCTTTTTTGCCTGGAAGCGCATCTAAACCTGAGTAATACATGCCATCTAACTGGCTAACCTGAGCGGCAGCTGCACCCTTACCTTTATTGCGCCAAATGTTGGCACCGTTTGGTCCAACTTTTCTCCAGTCGATGTATTTCTCCCCACCAACAGCATTTGCTGCATTTCCTTTGGGCGTAACCATAAACTGTTGAGGATTGCCCATCATCACAATTGCAATCGAATCGCGTACCCAGTTGGTAAACTGGCGGTATTCTGCATTGGAAATCTCGGTCTGGTCCATAAAGAACGCGCTAATGGTAACCATTTTACTTGGCCCGTTCTGAGAGAAAGTAATATCTTCATCCGAACCTCCGAGTGGAGTGTGCCCTGGTGGGACATAAACCATTCCTAGTGGGATTCTATCGTTTTTGAATTTCCGGTTATAAGCACCAACCAGCTCGCCTTGGCCACCATGACCACAGCTTGCTAGCATTACAGTTATACCTACAATAGCTAGAAGGTAGATTTTCTTCATATTTTATATAGTGTGCATAGCACGATTAGGAGCAATTTTATCAAAAATCACTGAAATTATCAACAAAAGCAAATATTTTACGTTAAATCATCACTTAAAGGCAATTAAAGTTAGATTAACAATTTTCCAACAACCTTATATTTTGTTCAATAATATGCGTAACTCTCTTACTAGCAGTAAAGTTACGCATTTATTATGTTGACTTAAAATAAATTATTTATCGTATTATTTATTAGATATTTTGATGTAATTTTCAATAGCCATCGTCATTGATGGAACGCCTGGGGTTGGCGCAGCAATATCCACTATCAGGTCCATATCGGTACAAGCCTTACTCGTGTTCGTTCCAAAAGCAGCAATCCGGGTATTATTCTGTTTAAAATCGGGGAAATTTTTAAACAACGACTGAATACTTGAAGGACTAAAAAATGCAATAACATCGTAGAATACTTCGGCTAAATCAGATAGATCACTCACCACTGTTCTAAACAAAACTGCAGGGGTAAAATTGTACCCACTTTTTTCCAAGAACTTCATCGTGTCTTCGGTAGCCATATCAGAGCAAGGGTATAAAAACTTCTCGTTTGCATGCTTTTTTAGCACCTCTGCCAAATCTGCTGCAGTTTGTTTGCCAAAAAAGATTTTACGCTTCCTATACTGGATATACTTCTGCAGATACAATGCAATAGTCTCAGACAGACAAAAATATTTCAATTCTGCTGGTACTTCATAACGCATTTCTTCGCAGATTCTAAAAAAATGATCTGCTGCATTACGGCTGGTAAAAATTACTGCCGTAAAATCGGCCAGGTTAATCTTATCCTTTCTAAAGTCTCTTGCGGGCACACCTTCAACATGAATAAAGGACCTAAAATCAACTTTTAAGTTGTGTTTTTTGGCCAAATCGTAGTAAGGAGATTTTTCTGTTTCAGGTTTTGGTAAAGTAACCAAAATACTTTTTACTTTGCGGATTCTAGAGTCGTTCTTTTCTTGCATTTTCCTTTTTCCTGCTACAGTCCTATCGTTTTAATTAGTATTAGGATAGGACATATTTCGAGGGCGCAAAAGTACAAAAATAAATGCATTCTAGAAAACTTATTATTAGAAAGTATCGTTATACCTGCCCGCAATAGCTGAAAAGCAAAAATAATGCCTAACAGTAAGAATGCCAACACGATATACACCCCACCGTATTTAAGTGGCGATAAGGCGAAAGCAACTACTAAAGGAATAAATAGTAAGGATGCATTGAAGTAGCTGAGGTACAAAATTGAGATATATTCGCCCACCGGCTTCTGTACATTGAACAGATAACCCAAAAAGCGTAAAAGAACCAGTTTGAGGGCATAAAAAACAATTATAGTAATCGATATACTAAAAAAGAACTTAAACCCATCTTTAGCCTGATACATATCATTCCACTGCGCTACCAGAAAAAAGAACATACCAAAAACGAAACCAAACTGCACAAAAAGCAACAAAAATGGCCACGAACTAAACAGGTTATCTTCCTTGTTAATATTATTTAAAATCCTGTTGCTGAAAAACGATTGAACGATTGCCGATAATTGTTTCGAAAAAGCATTTTTTAGAATGGCAAAGATGATAAGCATGCCAAAGATAAATCCAAGCAAACCAACATTGCCTTTTGGGATTTTTGTCCCTAGTTGATAGGGATTTGCCTTTTTCTTTAAGTGCTGGTATTTCTTTTGCCAGGCCAGTAGATCGAGTTTAGGAAAAAGATATTCCTTTTCGATGGTATCAAGCAGCGCCCCCTTGTTAATTAAACTATCGGGAAGCACCCAGGTATGGTGAACAAGCGAATCGGTCGAAAATTTCTGCCTGGCGAGTGTTGCCGAATCGGGCCGGTATCTTCGATATTGATATTGATTCACAGCTACGCTATCTGTTTGAACAGGAATTTCTTGTGCTGCTACAAAATGAGCAGACCATACAAACGCGAACAAAAAGAAAATAAATTTCGGCATGCTGTAGATCAAAACTTAAGGATGCAAAAGTAGTCGAATAATCATGGTTTACCTAAAGAAAATAAATGGATTTAGGATAAGTTACCCCGCGCCCTGTGTTTGCTACGATCTGGCAAACCGAAGAAGCGCTTCACAATTACCTGAATCTGCCAATTTCAGTGCATTTAGATATTGTTTTCTATTCTCACTTTCTTTTGAAAGATTTCCGGCACCCCATGTAAATACAGGTCTATCAAATATCATTTCAATAATCATATCAGCCATTAAGCGGCTGTGTCTTCCGTTTCCATTGGAAAAACAATGAATACTGACTATGCGATGTTTAAAACGTATAGCGATTTCATCAGGAGAATAGGTATTGTTTTCAATCCAGAACCCGGCATCTTCCAGCAAATTCTTTAATTCAATAGCAACCTGCCATCTATCTACCCCAATATTTTTATTTGTTTTGCGAAAAGCTCCTGCCCAAAGCCAAACATCTTTATACATACGTTTATGCACATTTTTAATAAAGGATTCAGTAAACAGTTTATCAGATTTAATTTTTTTCCCGATAGACCATTTTATGGCCTCTTCAATATTTTGTTGCTCAAACTCATCAAGTTCCGCTCTTGTGGCAATGGTAGAAATGAGCAAACCCTCTTTTTCATCTTCTTCCAAAGGGGTTTGGCCGTCGATATAAGTTAAATCTAATCCCATAAAATTTTAGGCATTTCCTTTTTAATTTCTTCCGTCCTTTCACTTATAGCTTTTTCGATCCTTTCCTTTGAATTACCCTGATCTTCTAATTTCATTGTGTTTGAAGTTCGAAGTACAATTTTCGTAGCCAGTTCATTGGCTTTTTTTTCAATCATGGCCTCCAACGATCCATCCTTAGGCACAAAACCATAAACCAATTCCATATCTAAAACCCGACCTAATTCCCTTAGAGATTTTATAGTTATCGAACCATCTGCCTCTCTTTTTTCGATATCTAAAACCGCTTGTTTGCTTATTGATAATTTATTGGCCAATTGCTGCATAGACATACCAAGTGTATTACGGATTGCTTTAATCCAACCACTTGGCGGAATTGCAATCCCGCTTAAAATGGCAAAACTTAAAAGCTTGCCATTTAGCTGTTGTAGCATTAATGATTTCTTTCCCATAACAATTTTAGTAAAGCTATTACTTTACCTTATCAACACAAAAGTAAAGTTATAACTTTACAAAATCAAGAAAAAAGTAAAGTAATAACTTTACTTACCAATTTTAATGATCATTTATACAAACCAACTGCTTATTATTTATAACCATAAAGAAAAATTAACTTCGCTATCTTTGCAGCAATGTCCGGTATCTATATTCATATCCCTTTTTGTAAAAAGGCTTGTCACTATTGCGATTTTCATTTCAGCACTTCTTTAAAATATGCTGATGAAATGGTTGATGCGATCTGCAAAGAGATCAAAATGAAAAAAGATCGGATTGGCGGGCAGGTTGGGAGCATTTATTTTGGTGGCGGAACACCCTCTATTTTATCGCAGGCAGCTTTACAAAAGATTTTCGATGCCATTAACCGCACTTTTTCGGTTGATGCAAATGCTGAAATTACCATCGAAACCAATCCGGATGATTTAACCGCCCAGAAATTAAAAGAGCTGAAACAGTTACCTGTTAACCGCTTTAGTGTGGGTATTCAATCTTTTTATGATGAAGACTTGATCTGGATGAACCGGGCACACCAGGCCCAGGAAGCGGAAGATTGCATCAGAAGAAGTCAGGATGCCGGTTTTGAAAACTTAACCCTCGATTTAATTTATGGTTATCCTTTGCTTACCGATCAAAAATGGTTAAGTAATATCCAAAAGGCAATTGAGCTTGAGGTTCCACACATTTCGGCCTATGCCCTAACCGTAGAACCACGGACGGCTTTAGCTCATGCCATTAAAAACAAAAAACAAACGCCCGTAAACGATAATCAAAGTGCTGCTCAGTTTGTAATTTTAATGAATAAACTGATTGATGCCGGATTTGAACACTATGAAATTTCGAATTTTGCCAAACCGAATCATTATGCCGTGCACAACACCAATTACTGGAAAGGTGTAGATTACATTGGCATAGGCCCATCGGCCCATGGTTTTAATGGCCAGAACCGCTATATGAACCCCGCCAATAACGCCCTGTATATGGAAACGTTAGGCCATAATAAACTTCCTGAAATTGTTGAGGAGCTGAGTTTAAACGACAGATTTAACGAATACATCATGACCTCGTTAAGAACCATGTGGGGAACCGATTTACAAAAAATAAATACCGATTTCGGGAAAGATTTTTTAGCAGAAACAAAACACAACCTTAAAAATTTCGAGGATAAAGATTGGCTACTGATTGACGGGGATAAGATTTTTTTAAGTCAGAACGGAAAATTATTTGCTGATCATATTGCTTCGGAATTGTTTATAGTTGAGAATGATTAAAGGAACGAATTAGAGAATGAGTGAGTTTTGAATGAATGAATTTGTTTTATCGCAGCAACCAACCATTCTCTCATTCAATCATTCTTTAATTCAATAATTATATATTTATGTCAAAAATTGTATGGATTACAGGCGCATCATCAGGTATTGGCGAAGCCTTGGTATATGAATATTTTAAAGCGGGCACTAAGCTGATTATCTCGGGAAGAAACCGTGATGAGCTGTTCAGGGTAAAAGGAAATTGCCAAAATTCTTTTAATGTACATGTTTTACCATTCGATTTAAGCGAAACGACTACACTCGAAAACAAAGCTGCCGATGCCATCCGTATTTTTGGAAAAATAGATTTACTGATCAATAGTGGCGGTGTAAGTCAACGGAGTTTAGCGCTCGAAACTAACCTGCAAACAGAACAACGGATTATGGATACCAATTTCTGGGGGACAGTTGTACTGAGCAAAGCAGTTTTGCCGCTGATGATCGCCAACGGCGGCGGACAGCTAGTTGTTATTAGTAGCCTTGTTGGAAAGTTCGGCACGAAATTCCGCTCTGCTTATGCGGCATCAAAACATGCGCTGCATGGTTATTTCGATTCACTCCGATCGGAAGTTTACGATAAAAACATCGATATCACGATAATCTGCCCAGGTTTTATCAAAACAAATGTAACCTACAATGCACTTACCGCAAATGGTAAAGCTTTAAATAAAATGGGCGATGCGCATGAAAATGCCATGACTCCTGCCGAATGTGCCAAACAAATTGTAGCGGCTGTTAGCAACAAAAAAGAAGAGGTTTATATTGGCGGAAAAGAAACCAGAGCCGTATTATTGAAACGCTTTTTCCCTAAGCTTTTTTCTAAAAAGGTAAGAACGGCGAAGGTTAACTAGAGAAGCGCCTTAAGGTTGGCGTTAAGCGTGACCCGCCAAATTTAAAAGGATGCGACTTGGGAACAAACCCAACTGATCTAAACCCGGTTGAAGCGATATCCTTTTGGCGGTCATTCTGAGCGTAGTCGAAGAATAGCCAAAAGATTTAGCGAAAAACGGGACTGGCCCATCCGAAGAACCACCACAGCACCTTTACAAGTTAAAAAATAAAAAATTAAAACACTAACAATCAACACGTTAAAAACTATTTTTCATTTCTAAAAACCAAGCATCTGTGAGCCATCGTAAATGGAATCAAATAACAGAAACTTAAAATTAGAAATAATGAAAAATTTAATCTTATCCGCATTTGCCGTAATTACCATGGCATTCACTACTCAGGTTTACGCTCAGAAAAATCCAATGGTTGGTGGCGCAGCCATGTATTCGACTAAGGATATTGTAGACAATGCCGTAAACTCAAAAGACCATACTACACTGGTTGCGGCAGTTAAAGCAGCTGGCTTGGTTGAAACTTTAAAAAGTGCTGGCCCTTTCACTGTTTTTGCACCAACAAATGCCGCATTTGATAAACTTCCTGCCGGAACGGTAGACAATCTTGTTAAACCTGAAAACAAAGCAACCCTAACGACCATTTTAACTTACCATGTTGTTGCCGGTAAAATGGATAGCAAAGCAATTGCAAAAGCAATTAAAGCTGGTGGCGGCAAAGCTGAACTTACAACGGTACAAGGTGGTAAACTTTGGGCATGGATGGAAGGTAAAAAATTAGTTCTAAAAGACGAAAAAGGCGGAATGAGCACTGTAACCATTGCAGATGTTTACCAGAAAAATGGTGTAATCCACGTTGTTGATACTGTTTTAATGCCGAAATAACATTTAAAAGATATCCTTATTAAAACCAAAAATCACGCCTTAAGTGATTTTAACATTAACGCACTTTGCTCATTAGCAAGTGCGTTTTTCGTTGTCAAACATCGTACTTTCTGACTTTTTTTGATGAATTGTCAGTTTTTTTTCAAGTTTTTGCATTTGTAATGTTTAGTGTTTTTTAACTATTTAATTTTGCTGTATTAATAGTTTTTTAACATGAAATTCAATTTATCTCCGATAGATGTAGTTGAAGACATATCTAAATCAGATTTCGAACTGAACTACCTTAAGCCACGTAAACCATTGGTAATAAAAAATATGGCCAAAAAATGGCCTGCCTATCAAAAATGGACGTTGGAATACATGAAAGAAGTTGTTGGCGATAAAACTGTTCCGCTTTACGACAGTTCTAAAGCCGATCCTTCTAAACCTATAAACGCCTCTGCTGCCGAAATGAAATTTGGCGATTATATAAATCTGATTAAAGAAACACCTACCGACCTGCGTATCTTTTTGTTCGATCCAATAAAATTTGCACCAAAGCTACTCGATGATTATATCGCACCGAAAGATTTAATGGGCGGTTTTTTAGATAGTTACCCAAATATGTTCTTTGGCGGTAAGGGATCGGTAACGTTTTTACACTATGACATTGATTTAGCACACATTTTCCATACGCACTTTAATGGCCGCAAGCATGTGATCTTATTCGATTACAAGTGGAAAGAACGTTTGTATCAAATCCCGTATGCCACTTACGCCTTGGAAGATTATGATGTAGAAAACCCCGATTTCGATAAATTCCCAGCATTAAAAGGCGTTCAGGGTGTTGAAGCCTTTTTAGAACATGGCGATACCTTATTTATGCCTACCGGATACTGGCACTGGATGAAATACCTCGATGGTTCTTTCTCAATTAGTTTAAGGGCATGGGACAAAAGCTGGGCGGTAAAAGCAAAAAGCTTGTATAACTTAACTTTACAGCGTAAATTTGACGACTTTATGAAAGCAAACTACCGCGAAAAATACATGCAATGGAAAGAAGAACTTGCAGTTAAAAGAGCGAGTAGAGCACTAGAGAAGAATTTACCAAAATAAATAATGATTGAATGATTAAGTTTTGAATGATTGAATGAACATGTGTTTAGCCCTGCTAATTCCATCATTCTCTCCCTCATAATTTAAATGCCACATTCAAACATCCAATCATTCACTCATTCACTCATTCACTCATTAAATAAATGCATCCTAACATTATAAAAATCCAGGAAAGAATAGAGCCGCTTAGGCAAGAAATCATTAACCATAAAGTTTATTCGGCCATTAGTGAAATAGAAGATCTCCGGGTTTTTATGGAACACCACATTTTCGCCGTTTGGGATTTTATGTCGTTGCTTAAAGCCCTACAAATTAATTTAACCTGTACTACTTTGCCATGGTTCCCGGTAGGTGATCCTGTTACCCGGCAATTGATCAATGAAATTGTGGCCGGTGAAGAATCAGATGTAGACGCGAATGGAGCGATTAAAAGTCACTTCGAGCTGTACTTAGATGCAATGGATCAATGCGGTGCCAATACCGAACCCATCAATATCTTTTTACAGGAACTAAAAAAAGGGAAAAGTTTTAACGAAGCTTTCACGAAAGCGAGTGTTCCTGCAGCGGCAAAGGATTTTGTAAATGCGACTTTCGAAACTATCGACAGTGGAAAAACACATTTACAGGCCGCCAGTTTTACTTTTGGCCGCGAGGATTTAATTCCAAACATGTTTTTTAGCATGGTGAATGACCTGAACAGTACCCAGGCCGATAAAGTTTCGATTTTTAAGTATTACTTAGAGCGCCACATCGAAATAGATGGCGATCACCACAGCCATTTGGCACTCGCTATGACGGAGAAGCTCTGCGAAAAAAATGAAGCCTTTTGGGCCGAAGCAGAAGAAACCACAATACTGGCCTTGCAGAAAAGGATCGACCTGTGGGACGCTGCGTATACCGAAATTGTTAAAAATAAAGTTGAGGCGTAATTATTAAATTGTTAAGTATTTACTAATTTTAGATTACGTGATTTTAGTCACATTTACCTGTTAACATCAATTTTGTAAAATAAAATTTACACATTTGTTGTTCGGCACAAATAACCGATTTTAAGCGCATGAGTTTCATTTTAAAACCTGTTGATATCGTTGAGAGCATCACTCCCGAAGATTTTAAGAAAAATTATCTGAAAACTAAACGTCCGTTAGTAATCAGGGGCCTAACCAAAGACTGGCCTGCCAGAGAAAAATGGACGACTGAATATTTAAAGGAAATTGGTGGCGAGCTCGAAGTTCCACTTTACGATAACTCTAAAGCCGATCCATCTAAACCGATCAATGCAGCTACTGCGCATATGAAATTTGGCGATTACCTTGACCTGATCAAACGTGAGCCAACTGAACTGCGTATATTCTTTTTTAACCTGTTTAAAAAAGTACCAAGTTTAATCAATGATGTAAAAATCCCAAAAGATTTAATGGGTGGTTTTATCGAAAGTATGCCCGCTATGTTTTTTGGCGGTTCTAACTCAGTAACCTTTTTACATTATGATATCGATTTACCGCATATTTTCCATACGCACTTTGGTGGGAGAAAGCACATCGTTCTTTTCGACAACAAATGGAAAGACAGGTTGTATTGCCTGCCAAATGCAACTTATGCTTTGGAAGATTATGATGTGGCCAACCCAGATTTCGAAAAATTCCCGGCACTGAATGGTGTAGAAGGTTATGAAGTTTTCCTGGAGCATGGCGATACTTTATTTATGCCAACCGGAATGTGGCACTGGATGAAATACCTGGATGGGTCGTTCTCTTTAAGCTTAAGGGCCTGGGATCAATCAATTACGCGCAAAGTAGCCAGCGTTTGGAGCTTATTTACCCATGGTGCGATAGACAGTTTAATCAAAATGACTTTCAAAGAAAAATACGCCCACTGGAGAGAGAAAAAAGCGGTTAAAATTGCCGAAAGGGCTTTGGCCAAAGGCAGACCATAAAAAGTATTTAAAAAGTAAAATCAACGGGGCATCGGTTACGATAGCCCCGTTTTTGTTATTATTGCGCTTAAACACCGGGAATTAAAAAATCAGATACCTAAGATGGAAAACAATATCCTTAGCGAAAAAGAAAAAATGCTGGCCGGCAAAGCTTATCAAGCTGGAGGCGAAGAACTATCAAAAGAAAGATTAAAAGCGCGTGAAATTGTTTTCGAGTTTAATAACCTGGCACCAAAATTTATCAAACAACGAAAAGCGTTATTAAAAAGGTTATTCGGGAAAACAGAACGGATGTTTTATGTAGAACCTCCATTTAGATGCGATTATGGTTACAACATCGAAATCGGCGATAATTTTTACGCAAATTTTAACCTTGTTATTTTAGATTGTGCCAAGGTACGTATTGGCAATAGCGTTTTTATTGCACCAAATGTGGCTATTTATACTGCAGGCCATCCTATCCATGCGCATTTACGCGATCAGGAATATGAATGGGCACAGGAAGTGACCATTGGCAACAGTGTTTGGATCGGCGGAAATGTAGTGATTAATCCAGGCGTAAAAATCGGATCCAATGTGGTCATCGGATCAGGCAGTATTGTAACCAGGAATATTCCGGATAATGTTTTTGCCGCAGGAAATCCATGTAGGGTAATCCGCCAGTTAACAGATGCTGATAAGGATTATTATTATAAGGATTTCAAGCTGGGGGAGTAATAATTGTCCCGATTTGTCACAAAGTGATTCCTATGGAACAATCGGGATGCATGAGAGGGGCGATTTTATCGCCCTTAAATTAATTTAAACAGCATTAAAAATGCTGATCACACGAATCCTCGTTACAAACGAGGACTATAAAGTTGGCCGTCATTTCCGCGCAGGCGGGAATCTTAAAGCCTATTGCATTACGATTCCCAATCAAGTTGAGAATGACGATTTAATCAAAACCTTCCATCCCTAGCTACTATGATCAGCAACTACTTTCCATTCGCCCTCAATTTTTTTAATTAATAAGGTAAAATATCCTTTAAGTTCATCCTTTTCGCGCTTAACATTCCAGCTGCCCAATACAAAAGCTAAATCAGGCTTTAAAAAATCGACCTTTTTAATCCCAAACACCAAAAAACCCATTGCCGATTTATCCGGATAGCCCTTTTTATAATTATCCAATGTTTTTTGCCAGCCATAAGTTGGTCCGTTTTTACCTACAAAAAGTAAACTATCCGATTTTTCATACCCCTGCATAAAGGCTTCAACATCGCCTTTGTTCCAATCTGCGCGTTGCTTTTCGAGTAAATTAAGTATGGCTTGTTTATCATTTGCATTTTGAGCAAAAGCACTAAAGGAAGCTAAAAACAATGCAATTACAAGTATTCTTTTCATGGTTATTTAAGTTGAGGTAAAAATTAAAGATATGAAACAAATTATTTTGTTCCATGCATAAAAATTCTTTATTTACATATCTATAAATCTCCTATGCAAAATAAAGTAATCACAATTGGCGAAATACTCTGGGATGTTTTCCCAGAGGGTAAAAAAGCTGGCGGCTCGAGCATGAACGTTGCACTTAATTTGCACAAACAAAGTATAGATAGCGGTTTTATTAGCGCAATTGGTGATGATGAAAATGGAAAAGAACTATTCGATTTTCTATCCAGCAATCATTTTGCAACTAATTTGATTCAGGTAAACGCCGAATTACCAACCAGTACGGTTGTAGTGCAGTTGGATGAAAACCATCAGGCCACTTATACGATTAAACAGCCTGTAGCCTGGGATGAAATCAAAATCAGCGAGGAAAGCATGGCCGCTGTAAAACAGGCAGATGCATTGGTATATTGCAGCTTAACCTGCCGGGATGAACGATCTAAAAAAACTATTCTTACACTCTTAGAAAATGCCAAGACTAAAATATTCGACATAAACCTCCGTGCTCCTTTCTATACAAAAGAACTAATTGAAACACTTTTGGCAAAAGCGGACATCCTAAAAATAAATGAAGATGAAATTTTATGGGTGAAAGAAGCGTTTGCTTTAACTGGCAATACCGATGAGCAACTCTTAAAGCAACTTTCCAGTCAGTTTAACATTGAAATGATCTGTCTCACGCTTGGTGATAAAGGTGCCTGCGTGTTAAAAGATGGCAAGTTGTTTAAACATGCTGGTTACAAAGTACAAGTGGCCGATACCGTTGGTGCCGGCGATGCCTTTTTAGCTACGTTTATTGCCTGTTACCTGCAAGGCTATCCAATGGAAACCACATTAGATAACGCCTGCAAAGTTGGGGCATTTGTAGCCTCTCAGCCTGGCGCAAACCCTAATTACAATAAAAAGATTTACCATATGGCATTGGGTTAAGCATTCTGCTTTGTTGCCACGGAGACACGGATTAACATGGAATTTTAGATCTGATCTGAAACGGTGGGTTTTGCGTTAGGGACTGTAAAGGTTCAGTACCAATATTTCATTGGTACCGAAGCGAAGCGTAGCCCTGAAAAGGTACTGTCTTCAAAAGCAAATAAAAGTTGATAAAAATTTAGCTTTTGAGAAGCATTAATTTAAATGCCTTCCATTTGTAAAACAGCACAATACTTTACCTTTGTTTTAGTGAAAA